>ERZ1292625.441-Hain-H41-01um-R1-441-length-64094-cov-8_pt1 | contig 64094 bp, 58 predicted proteins | sample MGYA00564400_ERZ1292625 | MGnify/ENA primary metagenome ERZ1292625 (study PRJEB36523, sample SAMEA6512639) | groundwater metagenome | collected 2019-01-08 | study: AquaDiva: Metagenomics assemblies of 32 groundwater samples | reverse complement strand
AATATAATACAAATTATCCTATTAATCAATATTATTATTAATTATTTTTGCATCATAATTAACATGATTCGGATTCCCTCTAATAAATTCATATAAGGATACAACCCAATCAAATGGATTTCTTACAAATGAAAACTTAAAAGTCGTATCAAAATAAAATTGACCATTTAGTGAATAACAATAATCACGAACTTCTTTTGCTGTTGCGTGACTTTTGCACAACTCTATAGTTGGAATATTGTCCCCTAACACCTTTCTAATGCTCATTCCACTACATTTGTAGATGTGAATAAAAATAAAATTACTCGACTTTATTAATGCCATTATATTAGTTTTTTGTTATAAAATAAAATATCGCACTTAAATATTTTTGCGACTTCAAAGTCGTTTTCTTTCATAAAATCAATAAGGTCATTTGTTAATGGTTGATTTTTATAAAGTACTACATTGTCCGATTTTTCTAAGAACATAAATTTAATTTTCGGTAACATCTCTACTGCACCTTTAATCATTTCAAGTTCAGCCCCTTGAATATCAGCAAAAATAAAGTCTATTGATGTAATGTTTTTTTCTTTACAAAAATCATCAATAGTAATACATTCAACTAATTCATTATTAAATTTTAAAAATGGAAAATTCTTAACAACTTCATTGGGTTCTAACAACGAGGAACAGCCTTCGTATTCATTTGGATTCCCTTCGGCTTTACCCGAAGATGCAAATAAATTAAATGTCCCCGTTTTGCTATTAACTGCTTTCTTTATTAACTCTACTCCCGACTTATCTATTGGAAAGTTCTTGTTTTTTAAAATTTTATTGTAATTTCTTAAATAAGGCTCAAAAGCAAAATATTTATTATCGTTTCTGTTGTTAGCCGAAACAAAAGAATAAAAACCACCTGATGTATTTCCATCATTAACACCAACTTCAAAAAACACAATAGGCTTATTGTTTGTACAATATTTATCTATACAATATTTTACAGATGCATATTCTCCCAAATTAAAAAATTCGTTTAATTCCATTTTTTTATTCTAAATGTTTTTATTCTACTCCATATTCTTTCGAAAAAGAAATATGTAAATATTTTTATAACGCTATCAATAATACTAATGTATAGGCTTATTGATATTTTTTTTGTAACAATAAATGATATTAAAAAAGTTATAATAGAGGCATAAATTCGATATGCCACTGACTTTATTATATCTCTTACGACATCCTTTTTCATTTTAAATATTAACCCATTCTCTGTTTGGTGAATGTGCGTGATATTGCATCTGTGTAAATACAACACCATAATCAAATTGAGGCACTATATCTTCTCTAACAAAAATCATGTTTGTTGTTGCAACTTGATGAACCAGTGTGTATCCTTTCTCTTTAGCTAATTTTTTTCCTAAATCGAAAGAAAAACCGTAATAATCGTTTTCTCCCCATGAATGATTTGGATTATATTTTATTGTTTTGCTTATTCCATTTGGAATACAACCATTAAATTCAGCAATTATAACTCTAGGAGAATAACCTACTTCTAAAATATTTTTTAGAACCCAATAATCATTTCCATCAATATCGATTGACAAGAAATCAAATTCATTCGGGACATTATATTTTTTAAATAGGTCACAAATGTTTTCTGCGGTAATCATTTCTTGCATTATTGTTGTATCGCCCATTGGATTTCCATCCATACGTAATCCTGTCCACCCTTTTTCTAATAAATATCTAGTATTCGACATGGAGCATCCAAGTCCTCCCGCTCCAAAGTCAACTAGATATTTATTAACCACGCCAATGTTTTCAAATATATAATCGAATAACGCTTCTTCGTTGAATTGTGCATATCTCTTAACATTTAAAGGGATATTCTTAATGTTTTTTACCCATTCTAGTTCCATTGATTTATTTTTTTATGATTAATGCTATTTTTTCTAAATTTTGTGCGAAATGATGCCAAGTAAAATTTGTATGAGCATTGTAACATCCATTCATTGATATTCGCTCTCTCAACACATCATTGGCTAAATAATATTTAACTTTTGATACTAGCTCATCTAAATTATTCCATACATCTAAGTCGTGTCCAATTTTAAAGTCGGTGTCAATTCCCTGATACTTATGGCTAAGACAAAATGCTCCACTACCAAGTATTCGATACATTCTATCACTAGAATATTTGAAGTAATCGAAATGAGAAAGGTTTATTGCAATTTTACATGAGCGATAAGCTGTTCCCTCTTCTTCATACCCATTTATTACATTATGAGGAACGCCTATTTTGCCCCATCTCCCACCATAGACCATAAATTTGTTTCCAAATTCTAATCGTAGTCGTTGAACCATCTCTAATCTTAATTTTGATAAAGGGAAATTTGCTGTCGGGTAATTTGAACCCATAAAAATAATCTCAGGATAATTTATACTTGTTTTTCCTAATGGATTAAAATATTTTGAATCAAATCCAACTTGCAAGAAATCTGCTTTAACACCATTATTTTTACATGTCATCACATCGTTCATGTTAGTAAATAATGTTGAATCTATATGTCTACCAAAATTCATATAAAATGATGGTAACGGGTATCTAACATCTCCTGTCCAACTGAACACAAGTGCCCCTTCTCGTCTCATCTTATTTACTGTGTCTATTGAAACCGCATCTCCACACTGTAAATGCATAAAAACTATTTGCGGTTTAAAATCATTGAATTTTTTTAAAATTTCTGTCTGCAACGCAGTAGTATTATGTGCTACACGATGCGGTTCATTTGGATTGTAATATGGAAGCCAATCAAAGTGAATACAATTAAATACACTATCCAAACCTCTCATGAAGTCAGGATTGTTTGTTCCCATCATTATATTTAATAGTTTCTTTTTCACTTATGCTGATGGTGTCAATAATTTATATGGTGGAGGAATTCGTTGAATGTGATTCGTTGTTTCATTGATATAGTTTCTGATATTACATAAATGAAGATGATATGTTTTTAATGTTAAAGATGGATTAATGCACACATATCCGCTTTGTTCTAAATAGTATGCTATTGAATTGTCAATTCCTGCAATACCTAGCGTATTATCTGCTCCAACAACATTTCTTACTGCTCCCATAAACATCCAAACATCTTGTGAATCTGCATGATTCCAAAATTCAGAATTATTTTTATAATCAATTCTATTTTTAACATCATATCTTGATAAAGCCAAACATTTGCTTCTTTCCACGATATAATTTAACGAATTATTTAGCGTCTCTTCGGGAATAATAATATCCAAATTAGCAATGATATTAACATTATCGTCTGTTGAAGAAAATTTATTCATCAATCGGAAATAATCATTGAATGTTGGTCGTAATTCTGTTATAACAGGAATTATTTTTTCTAACACTTTATTTTTATCATATATAATTGTTCCAAATATTTGTATTCCTTCTTCCACAATAACATAATCTCTTAATGATTTGTAATCGGCTTCGGAACAAATAAGAATAATACTATTTAATGATTTGTTTCTTAGATTTTCTAGGATGCAAAAATTCAACTCCGCTCTTCTCTCAGAATTCTTATCAACATAATAATTTATAAATAAATTAAATTTCATGGTGTTAGTCTTGTTTTTCTATTTCTTCTAATAATTTTTTCATTTCAGAATGATTCCTTTCGTAGTCTCCTTCTACGCCTCTTATCATATCCTGAATTTCCATATCTTGTTGTATGTCTTCAAATTTTTTCGACTGCAACATCTCTGCAATATGTCCAAAACCTTGTAGCTTAGATATAAAATCAAGTCTTTCGTATTCGTCTAACCCCAAAAAATATTCCATAGATAAACATGCCGATTTAACTGCGAACATTAGTGGTGCTTCTAATTCTGTTGGAATTACTTTCATTTTTTAGCTTTATATTAATCTTTGTTTCCGTAAAATTTCATTAAATCATTAAGACAATATTTAATTGCTTTATCCCTTGCGTTTATATCTTTTCCATAACGCTTCTGTGCTTGACTTATCATTAGTGGATTATCTTGTAAATAAGAATAACAAGCTAGTTGGTAAGTTTTTTTGCTAAATTGACCGCTTATTTTATTATACTCGTTATCAACGTAACAGAAAAATCTTTGATTATGAACATATACCATGTTTACTAGTGCCTCTGCAATAAAATATAGTTTATCATTTGGAATACGCTGTCTGTATCTGTTGATTGAATCGGTCTGTTTATGGAATCTAATAACCGTACAATTTTGCCACATACGAGGTGTTACGGGAGACAAAGATTGTAAGTGAATATAAATGTCCATATCCTTATGTCGATTAGTTGTCATCGTGCTAATAATGTTAGCTGATGCCGTACCAATCAAATAAGAATTAATATCTTCCAACAATAACATTCCTCCTTTGAATTGTTGAAGAATCATATCAAGCATTTTTAATTTTCCATCAAGATTTAATGGTGCTCCATTCTCATCACGAGCAAGAATTCTCCTAACTTCTGCTCTCTTTTGTAAAGCAAATTTTGGTAAATCTTTTATGTCTAATAATTTAGTTGTGAAGCTAAATCCTTTTTTTGCAATTTCTTCATCTGTATACTCTTCATTGACATCAAAAATTAAAACTTTCCTTGCTTCTTTTCCTGTTGACGGATTTGGTGTAATGTATCGCTGAATAACATCACAAGTGGTATGAGTTTTTCCAACACCCTTTGTTCCAATAGCAATAATTAATTTAGGTTCTCTAAATGTCATGTTATTTTTTTTACTATTTTAATTCTTCAACTGTTATTCCTCCGTTTTCGGCTGTCAATACATCATCTACTACGATGTCTGATTTTTTATCAGCTTTTTTTTCTGCTGTATTTTTTATAGCATCTTCAAGGTCTATTTTATCTTTTGCTTCTTTTTCTTGAGCTCTCTTAATCGCTTCCTGTATTTGTTCTTCTTTTCTTGCTTCGTATTCCATCTCCTGTCTTTCACGTTCTGCTTGTTCTGATTCTTCTTGAGCTTTTCTAGATGCAAACTGTATTGCGTGTTTTTTAGAATTTCTTGCAGTAGCACCTTGTTCTTTATTCTCTCTGTGAAATCTTTCAAATGTTTTTAAGGCATCTTTATTTACATTCATAAATTGAATAGTAGAAATACCCATTTGAACAATCTGTCCTCCAACTGCCATTAACAATCTTTGTGTAGGAGTTAATGCAATGTTGTTTTCCATTAAAACCTCTATTAAAGGTTCACGAATTTCATTTTGCATTTCTTCTGTAATCACAAATGTCGACTCCACTTGTTGATTCACGCCTTCACAGAATTGCTTCACTGTCACATCACCATTCTCGTCTTCCAATACGACCATGTTTGTGTCAATCAAATCATCCATTTCCATCTTCTGCAATTTACGCATTGGCATGGATGATAATTTCTTGGGAACGATTGGAATTACTTTGACGTATGCTTTGATTAAGGCATTTGCCGCCTCCGTTGCCGCCTTCTTCTTCTGCGAATGCGACATATCCTGCAAGTCAGGATTTACATTTACCTTCGGTTGTGGTGGCGTTTGTGGTGGAGGCGTACCACTTCCATTTGGGTCTGTATTGTTGGTCGTTGCATTTGGGTCAATAATTGGAGGAACTTTTATAGTCGGCTCAGGAATTATTGGTTCAATAACGGGATTTCCCGTATTGATAGCTCCTCCCGCCTGTTGATTTCCGAGAACTCCATCAGTATAATTTCTTTTAATGACAGGCTCTTCTAACGGGTCAATAATTTCACCTGTATTTTGTTCGGCAAAAAACTCATCCGTTCCTTCGTGTGAAGACATTTCTTCTTCTTCAATATCAGGCATATTAAATTGATGTGCAGGTTGATTCTCCACAACTATATTTTCTTGGACAATTGGTTGGTTTTGTATTGGAGTCGTTATTGTATCTGACTTTGTATTATTGTTGATTTCAAAATTAGTGTGCTCTTCTAATTTCTTGTCTAACTTTTCAATACTCACCTCGCTTTTTGGTACAACCTTCTCTACCTTCTTTTCAACGGGGATGGGCTTAGATATTTTTTCTTTTGTCATGTTAGCTTGTAATTTTGCTAATTTTTCAGCCTCTTTTTCAGCCTGTAGTTTAGCTTTACGTTCTGCATTTGTTGGTCTTCCCATCGTATTAACTTTTATGATGAAAATTATTTTTTATTTTTCTTTGCACTTTTTTTTGAATAATTACGCTGTGTTATAGGCTCTTCTAATGGGTCAATAACGTCAACATTTTTAATCCTTTTAGCCTTTTCCTCTTTTTTAAAAGAAGCTATGAATGGAAGTATTTTTGTCTCTATTTTTTTATGCTTTTCAATAAATGAAATATCGAATCTATTTTTTTGACTCAGATTTTTATATTCCTTGAGAACATTATAAACAACCTGTCGGCAACGATTACCAAAATGAATTGATATTTTATGGTCAGGAATCTGTAAATGTTGTTTGATTAAAATAATTGCCATTTTTCTAGCAACAGTCACTTCTCCTCTTTTTTTGTATTCGTATAAATCTGCTTTTTTTATGTTACTATCAGACCACTCTTGTACAACAGATTCTAAAATATAATCTATCGCCACATCATATTTAGTTGAGGTAAATTCTCTGTCAACTACTACACCTTTTAACACCTTCTCTAACTCTGTATGCCCCACTTTTCTTAATGCTTTACTCATCAGAGAAAGCATTCTATTTATTTTATTTTGGATAACAATTTCTTTTACTTCCATTTTAATGTAGGACTAGTTTTTATTTTTTTGAATAAATAATACCTTTAATAGCAACACAATTTTAGTGAATTTTAATCGGTACAATCTTACAATTTCAGAATTTTACAAACAGGTTCTTAACAAAAAGAACTTGAGTGTCGGTGAGTGTCGGAAAATGTAAATAAAAATAAACCCACTTGTGACACACCGATATTAATCAGAGGACAAGCGGGTTTAAGTAATAAGGATTAAACTAATTGATAGAAAGCACTATTCAAATAAACCTGTTTTAGTTTAGTTGAACCAACCGTCTGAGGATTAGATGGAGCAGAGCCTATGATTCTAGCCAATTCAGATGTTGGAATTCTCTTATCTGAACGACCATTCATTATTTGTTTTACTTCTTCTTCTTTTGCATTAGATGCATCAATTTTAGCTTTTTCATCCGCATCAATTTTAGCCTTTGCATCAGCATCAGCCTTTATTTTTGCATCTTCGTCAGCTTTAATCTTTGCATCTGCATCAGATTTCGCTTTTGCATCAGCATCAGCATCCGCTTTTATCTTTGCATCAGCATCCGCTTTCTCTTTTTTATCGGCTTCTAATTGTGCTTGTAACTCTGCTTCGGAGGGAAGACCATTTTCAAGATGGTCAGCAATCATATCAGCGATTTCAACATCCTGCTTAATAATTGCTTCACGTATAGGTTCTGTTGGAGTCTTGTTGTAGCGACCAACAAGAGGAGCTAACGCTTTGATTTTGTTTTTGATTTCAATTGGAAGAGAACTTAATTCAATCTTCTCGTCTTGCATCAATTTTTGGTACTGCAATACATCTGCCATTTTGTTTTAGGTTTTTTGGGTTAAATTATTATTTTATTTGCTGTTAATTCTATTCAAAAAAAACTATGCGCTTGGATAACGTCTATTCAAACGCTCAATCGAAACCTTTTGACCTTCTAAACTATTCCATTCTTTAAAAGCACCTTTTGTCGCAGGTGTTGCAGGATTTAGTTTAGATATAATATGCCATATTCCATTACATTTTATATAATCGAAATCACGGTCAAAATTTGTTATTAATACTGAACAACCAACACCGTTATTAGGTAGTGCTATGGTTGATTTTACTTTGTCAGTAGAATCAGGAATCTCTTTCTTTTCTGTAGTTGACTGATGGGATTGAGTCGAATCGTTAGTAGTAGCAGTATGTTCATTACTGCTACTTGAAGTATCTTTTTTTGAACTTTCTGATTCAGCACCATTATCATCATCTTTCTTGAATGCGAAATGATAAACACCATAACTAATAATGGCAATCGCTCCGCCAATAATTAAGACCTTTGTAGTTGTGGAACGATTTGCCCACCAACCTGTTTTGATTGCTTCTTCCACGAATTATTTTTTAGATTTCAATTTTGCTTTTACTTTTTCAACCATTTCGTGAATTGCTTCCATTTCTGCTTTAATATCAGTTTTATTTAAACGACCACCATCAAATTTAACAATTGCCTCCAATGCTGATAACAAATCAACACTAGCCTTTTCTGCTTTCTCCACCAACGAAATAAATTGTTTTGGATTTGCACTTATCTTACTTGCCGAAACTTCATCAATTGCAATATGTATTGAGTGTGCAACATCTTTACTGATTTTAGAAGATACAGAAACCGTTTTATATTTACGATTAGCTTTAGCCATATTTTGTCGTCTAATGGCAAAGGTTTTCAATAGAACTTCACAAAATTCTTTATCCTTTTCAGTGTATATTTTACCATCTAACTCAACCGTCTTTGTTGATTTGATTATTTTCGCAGGGATTTTCAAAGCAGGTTTCTTTACAATGGCTTTTTTTTCAGGCTTTTTATCTTCTTTTTTCTCAGGAGCTTTTTTTTCAGGCTTTTTATCTTCTTTTTTCTCAGGAGCTTTTTCGGCTTCCTTCAACTCTGCTTGTAATTTAGCAAGTTTCTTTTCAGCAAATGCTACTTCGTCAGGAGACCCCGCAGATTTTTTTCGTTTTTCCCATTTAGATAATTCTGCCTTAATTTCAGTTGCGTTCATTTTATTGTAGTTTTTTAAAAATCGGGTTAAATATATAACAAATTGTTTTAATTATAAAATTATTTTTTTATTTTTTATTAACGAGTGTCGGTGAGTGTCGAAAAATAATATTAAAAAAAACTATTTTCTACATGCAACAATAGCTTTTATGCCGTGACCATCACCAAATTCAATTGTTCTAAAACTGTCCTTGCTAAATGTGGTTGGGTCTTCTTGCCTCAACCGAATGTTGTTTTCAGTTATGTCGGATTTATTGTTTTTAAAATTATGCTTCTTTGCCCAAGCCTTCGCTTGTGTACGGTTGAAGTGGGTTTTATCAAATAACAAAGATGTTACTTCCATTGCATCAGGACAAGTTTTAAATTCTCCTCCCTGCTTGTAAATAATCTTTCCATCATATTTACGACCAAAATTACCATCGTTCCATTTGCCAAAGTATAAAGTACTATCTTTCGCTTTGTCTTTATTCCAAGCAAGTATCATGTCATATTTCCCATGACCGACACTCAGCACTTCTATGTTTTTATGGTCTAGTAAACTTTTTAATCCTGCTTCATCCGAAGAGTAATAAAACTTTTCTGATTTCGGGGTAGCCGACTTACACTCTATAATTGTTAGGTTAGTTTTTTTACTAAGGTTTCCGCCTTGCTTAAAATTTACAGAATCGTCATCATCAAGAATTGTTATTTTTTCTTCCTTGTAATCAAGACTTTCTTCAAATCCGAGAGCGGGATAATCTACAACAACACGATTACCATCATAGCTTTTTACTATTCCCTCTTCTTTTCTAAAATCAACAAGTACACGCTTTCCTACTAAGTTAGGATTTAGGTCTGACTTTTTATTAGCATCGTTAGTTCTAGCAAATGAAATTATTTTACTAGCATATTCATTGTTTGCTTCTCCTAAGACTGCTGTTGAAAAATCAATTGGGAGGATTAATTTTCTGCCTAATCCGATAACAATATTCGACACTTCTGAATCTGATAGTTTGTTGTCACCAATAAAACTTTCTACTCCTATTTTGCTAACACCTGTCATACTAGCAATTTCTCGCACATATATTTCTCGTTTATAATTTAAGTCCCCCCCATTAGCGAATTCTTTCTTCTTTTTTAATTCGGATTTTACTTCTTCAAATGTTTTTTTATATGTTTTACCTGAAAGATATTTTATTGTCTTATACCCCTTATCTGTTTTATGAAACCATGCTTTTTCGGGAAGTTTTGATTTTTCGTTAATGTAAATATAAACCTTATCAGGAAGTTCGTTAATATCTCCCCCTTCTTTAAAAGTTATTGGAGGAAATTTATATGCTCCTAGTTTGTTGTGTTCGTAATATAATCCTCCGAGATGTTTTCTTTTCATCCCATCACTAAAATATCGCTTATCATCAACTTTATCAAAATTCTCATCAATCCATTTTTCCATTTGAGAATCATCTAAGGGAGCACCTAAATCATTTGTTTCACCTGAATAAGTTGGAATCGGTGTTAAATTTTTTATTTCACCACCTTTAGCATAATCTACATTCCAATCAATATTCTGTTTCTCCGCCAATTCTGCTAATTCAGGGCTTAATTGAGAAAAATCTCCTTCAACACTATTAATTAAAATTTGAAGAGCTTCTTCTTTTGGCATAGACTTAATGTAATTATCATATTGTCTACTTTCAAATTCATCTAGGTTATCTATGTCAAAGTTTTTTAAATCATCAACTATGCTAACCTCGCCCCCGCCTTCCATGTGTTTTGTTTCTAGCATGACAACCCCATCTTTCTTTATCCAATATACAGGAAGATTTTGAATAGAATCCTTTATATTATTTAAGAATATTTTTGCATCTTCAATCTCTTCTTTTGTAATTTTATTCGCATCAATTTTTTTATTAATTAATTCTAATGAATCTTTTTTTAATTTACTAACAAGGTCATCTCTTGTTAAATCTGTATATAAAACATTTCCATTGTTATCAACTAAATGATATAGCACAGCAGTTCGAGCATTCTTAGTATCTTTTATAATCTTAAATCCATCCAAAGATTTTATTTCAACAAAATCCTTCTTTTGTTCTTGTTGTTTAGCTATTCTTTCTAAAGACGAAGCTCCTGATGATGTAGTAACAAAACCATCTTTGCTATATCCATATCCTTGTCCGTGAAGATTGCTTTTCTCTTCGTTGGGTAATTTATCATAGACCTCTCTTGGAATAAATGCGTTGTGATGTTTTCGCAAATATTTTACAAGTCCCATTTTATTTATCAACTTTGTTTCTGCATCAATCATCTTTTTCTGAATAGGCAACCCGTCAATACTTGGACTTCCAAATCTTTCCTTTACAGCTTCGTCAATACTTTTTAATTCTATTTCTGATAAAGAAGAAATAGTGTCATCATCCGAGAATGGTAGCACCATAAAATCTTTTGCAATTTGGATGTATGCAGGAATTTCGTTTTTATCAAGAGTTCGGATTTCTCCACGCTCCATCACAAGTTCGTTTGTAATAAACTCTAATTTTTGTAATGGCTCAATTACTGATTCACCAAGATTTTTCTCAGATGCATCTTTTAAGGCGTCTCTAAGCATTAAATTGATTGATTTCCACCCAATTGTACGCAAAGTGACATCATCAACGCCTCCATTATTTTTATCAATCATCTTTTTGTAGTCTTCCAATACATTCAACGCTCCATTAACAACATGTTTGTATTTTTTTCCTAGACTCCCACCTTGTTCAAGATGATTTGATTGGTTTACATCAGAACGCTCTGCACGATTTTCAAATGCGATGCGATGTTTTAATTTACCTTCTCTAAACTTTAATATTTCAGGAGGAGTTGGTCGTTTGTAATAGTTTGGATTGTTTTCAGAAATATTCTTATAACGATAACCACTTGGTTTTGCATTACGAGATGCATCAGCAGACTTTGATGTACGATATAACTTGCCACCTTTTTTATAAAGGTCTCCGCCTGTTTCTTTTGCTTCTGTAAAAATAACGTGCCCATCCTTTAGCATCACTTCTAAAGGTGATACAACCATGTAGTCGCCAAAATAATAAACTTTAGCAGACTCAGGATAATCCGTTTCGTATCCTCCGTTATCGCCATGATGGTATCCATCTAAAATCATTGGTGCTTCGGTTAAACCAAATCCTGCGTCTCCGCCATTTTGAATAAAGGTGTATTCGCTATTCCCTTGAACATCATCAAATAATTCAGAAAGGATTTCGTCATCAGATTTCTCATCTACTCTTAATTCTATAACTTCTTCAAGTCCTTCTTGATTTATCTCAAGTTTAATTCCATTGGGAACTTTTGTAATTTCAAGAAAACGATAATGTTCGGTCTTAGAAATATCTCCGCCTTGTTTGTATTCTCTTGATTCTAAATCATGCTCAAACTCGTATCCTAGATTATTGGGTAGTTTGTATTGCCATCTTGAATACTCATTATTCCAAGAAGATTCAACAACTCGCATAGCAGGTTTTTCTTTGTTGATTTTTGTGAACTCTGAATCAGATTTATATCCAACTAAGTCACCTTTTTTAAATTTAGGTTCACCAATAGCCCCGTTTTGAGTTTCTTTGTGTTTTGGTTTTATACGTTTTTTATTAACATATTCTTTGTTACTTGAATGCGAGTATTGAACTCCAATTAAATTTTTATATTTAGGGTATCTATTATCTCCTAAATAAGACATGTCTATTATTTTTGCTTCGAAAGCAACAATGTCTCCTTCATCCCAAACATCTACTATTTGACCTTCTTTAAATTCTGATATAACCCCTCCTTCTTTATAGTCTTCATTATCACCATCAACAAGTCCTTGATAATCATGACTCAATTCAATATTTAGTTTTTTTGCAATATTTGGATAGTGCATCAAGTCTCCATTTTCTTCGGCAAAAGATAAATGACCATCTACTATTGATTCAAAATCCGATGCAGGTGTTGGAATAATATCTCCTCTGTATCCTCTGTAGTATACATCATAAACGTCTTCGTCTCCATCATTATATTTTGCTTTCACAATAAGTCCTACTAATCCACGAGAACCCATATTTTTAGCAAAAATCAAATCTCCAACTTGATATTCTTTTTCTTTAACCTCTCCGCCTTCTTTCATTTCTCTCTCAGGCGTAATATCTTTTTCTGTTAAATCTTTCTCGACAATAAAAACTTTTACAGAAATATTTTCTACTACTTTCTTAGCAATGAATTCAGAGATAACATTTACATACTGACTTTTTTCTAAGACTTTACCTTCGGAGTCTTTTACTATCATTAATCCGATGTCTTTCTTTGTATGTATAGAAGCATTTACGTTTCCACCTTGTTTCATTTCCTTTTTTCTTAAATTATAAGGTTCTGCATCTAAATAATAATCAAAAGTATATCCTAGTTCCTCTAATTCAGATTGCATGTTTCGACAATTAGCATAACCATCTCCTTCATCCCATTTCTCTTCCCAATTACTTAAAACGGCTTTAACATCATCAGGTATTAATTCGGGTTTCTGAAATAAATCTTTTTCAGAATCATATTCTTCTTCATCAATGTCTCCCCCTTCTTCTAATTTATTTCCTATATAATTATCTTTTATCCAAGATGCAAATAGTCTTCTGTTATGAGCATCTAATTCAGTCCAAAAATAAACCATTGCTCCAAAAGTTTTTCCTTTTTCATAAGCAACATTAAACTTATCCTCCATGTGTTTCTTAAAAGTATCAGAGCCCATCCAAGCATCTACATCTAAAAAGTTTTTAGGATAATTTAAACAGAATTTTACAAAGTGAGTTACTACTCGTAAATATGTTTCGTCATCAATATTGCTATTTCCTAACAAATAACTTTTATCGTAATTGTTTTTAATCCATATAGCAAATATTTTTGTATTCTCAGCATCTAATTCAGTCCAAAATTTAATCATCGCACCGTAACTTCCTGCTTTTTCATAAGCATAATCAAATTTGCCCGACAAGTGTTTTCTTGATGATTCAGAAAATGCATCGAGAAAACTTTGAGGATAATTTAAACAGAAGTATACGAAGTGAGTAACTACTCTGAAATAGGCATCAGAACTAATTTCCCCACCGTTGTTATATTTTTCTAATTTCATAGTGATTTATTTTTTTAGTTTTTTGAAATTTTTATTATCTAAAATTACTCATAATCATTTCTAAGGTATCTTTTGGTGTTGAATAGTTACGAGGCATTCTTCCTGCTTGGTCATCAATAGTAAAGATTTGAACATAAACCTCTTTTGTTCCACCAAAGAACTTCATTCTAACTTTTCTACCATTTACAATATCTCCAATAAAATGCCAATCACCCTGTCTCATTAATGGTTTCATCTTCTTTTCAAATGCATCAGCATCAATACTTAAATCTCCCCCATCTTTAAATGATTCTCCAATAGTAAGAATCCTTCCTGTTGGATGACTTAATTTAAATTTTGCTTTAGCCTCGTCTTCTGTTTCCGCATTTATGGTTTCTTTCCAAGCCATTTCACTGTCGGGTTTTTCAAAAGTTATGTTATAGTTATTGCCGAAGCCTTCACCAAATAATTTTTTGTAATATTTATTTGATAAACGTAAAGTAGCATTGTATTCATCGGCATCGTCTTTACCCATGTTATGCTTGTGAACATATTCATTCACAGCTTTTTTCTCTTCGGCTGTTCCAAAATAACCTACTAATAATTTAGCATTAGCAAGATGGTTGTTTGCTTTCTCGTTTTCTAAATAAAATTTTTTAAATGCATCACGGTCGAAATCAGATAATTTTTTTAAAATTCCACCACCATCTTTCATTGAAGTCTTGAATTCCATTCCATCAATAATAGATGTTCCTTCAAGCCATTTTGAAACAGCGTCATAATAAGACTCTCCTCTTATTTGACCGATATGATAAGCCTCTCCTTTTTTATCAGGGTTATTGCTCATAAAGAAATGGTAGTGGTCTCCTTTTGTAAGGTAGAATTTGTTTCCATTAACAACTATATGAGTTTTACTTTCAACTTTTCCACCATTCTCATATCCACGTCTAATTGTTTCTTTATGAAAATCAGTATCTAAAAAAGCTAATGCTTCTTTTTGTTTTTTAAGGAATTCCAATTTTTCAGCATCAGGATTTTCTTTATTTCTTTCTGCACTCAAATAAGATTTTACTTTATTATAGTAATCCAACGCAGGTTTCATCCAAGAAGATTGCGTTTTTCCGTCACTGTATTTTTTCTTGAAATAGAAATCGTCTTTTACGTCATGGAAACTCATTAACTCTTCGTATGTGGTCGTTGTGGTTGTAATTCCACCGCCATTTTCATATTTAAAAGAATTTTTTGTAAGCCATTCTCTTAAATCAGTATCGCTACCAATTAAAAGTTCTTGTTTATCTTTATTAAATTTTGCTACCTCATTATCTGTAGCTTCTTTTTTGATTATCCAAAAGTCCCCCTCTTTGGTTGAGTAAAAAGGATAATCATTTGTTGCATCACCAACTAATTTTTGATAATCATTTTCAGTAAATCTAATCTTTGCTCCGACAGAGCCACCATCTTCAAACGTATAATTTTTAGCTATTGTTTGTTTTGAAAGAATATCATTTCCTAATACAGAATTCCAAGTTCCATAAACATTGTTTTTTCTGTACAGGATGCCATCAATGGTTATTTCTTTTTTTTGTGCACCATCCCATTCTCTTATTTTTTTTACAACACCTGTTTTTTTATCAAACGTTATTATAGATTGAGAAGGTGTATGGTAGTGTTCTGATGTTGAAAATATTCCACCACCTTTAGCATATTTAAAGTCGTGTCCCTGTTCAGCCCAAACTCCTTTTATTCTTTCTAATTCTTTTGTTGGTTGAGGAATTACTTTCCACTCATTTACAGAAAACCATTTGTGTTCTTTGCTTCCATAAATATCCTGAACTTGTATTTCATTGGATGCTGAGTTATGATTCCAAACTTTTACTATTGATTTAGTTTTTTTGTTTTGCAACCAAGAACCCACAACGATGCCTTTTGATTTTAAATTTCCACCCTTTAAATAAATCATTTCCTTCCCTTCGTGATTTGCAATAAGATTTAATTTTCCCTCAAGTTCAGAATTGCGTTTTCGCATCTTATCTGTTAGAGGAGAACCTTTTGACCAACGAACATTATCAGGTAATGATTCCCATAATTTATTATAGTCATCAACTTCTTTTTGTTCCTCAGCAGTAAATGTAGGTTTTGGTTCTTTAATTATCTCGTCTTCATGCTTTGGAGTTAAATTATTTTGCTTTACTATTTCTTCCCAAATGTCATACATCATAGAACCACTAGACCCGAACTGTTTATAGTTCTTGTTATTGTTTGCTCCTGTTGGAACTTTAGTATAATTTCCTTTAATAAATATTTTACTTAGCAATGGAGTTTTTTCGGACTCTGCTAAATTTCCTGATGAATCAGACATGTCTTTAACGTAGCTATTGAAATCATCAACACCCCAATCTTTTACTCTACGACTAGCATAATCATCATACCCATATTTTCCTAATTGTAAATTTAAAGTCGAAGGAGATAATTTAAAATTCAATCCTTCAATCTTACCGCCATTCTTGAATTTTGTAAATCCTTCGGGAACAGATTGTTTTTTCTCTTGAGAAAATATGTAATAAGTATCTTTATCTTTTAAAATAGCAAAAGGAATTCCGCTTTCTTTTATTTTTTTTCCATGTGCTCTTACTTCATCAATATCAGCATAGTTGTTTAATATTGATAAGCCATATTTAGAAAACATTTCTCCGCTACTAATTTTGGATGCAACATCTTCTACTTTTATTGCTTGAAATACTTTTCCCGATTTGATATGCTTGAATGGAGTTAATGTAGATAAATTTTTAGTATCTCCATTTGTATTAATAAAATCACCTGTGTTCCAAGAATCACCTGTTAGTTCTTCTAGCTGAGTAGATAAAGGTCTTGCATCACTGATATATAAAGTAGTTACTTCACCATCAACTTTGTCGGATGACGATTTCATATTTTTTTCATATTCTAAAATGTCCTCCATGCTTAACCACTCAGGTTTTACTTTAAGACTATTCCAAAGACGTTTCATTTCTGCTATGTGTGCATCAACACTTTCCCCTCGTAAATGTCTTTCATTTCTGTTACCATGTCCAAGATAATATTCAACGTCAGACTGTAATCTGCTTAACATCATGTAACTAAACTTCTCCGCTTCACTCGGTTCGCCAATAGGGTCAACCTTCTCAAAACCATGAGCAGGAGACAACGGCTCTCCTTCATCAGTAATATAATGTAGTTGTCCGTCTACGTCAGCTAGTGTAGTTCCTTTTTCGCTTTTGTAAAGTCTTCTATGCCAATCGTCTTCTCCGATATATTTTACAGGTACTTTTTTCTTAGTAATTTCCCCGCCTTCTTTATATTTATTATTTTTAAAATCATTGTAAACATCCATTCTCAATGATGGGTCATTAGCAATATATTCATATAGCATTTCCGCATCTGCATCTTTAACTTCTTCTTCTGCATCCGCTACTGAAATACCATAATGATTAGCGATATTTTTTAATATTTTTGTTTTTTTATCAGCAGAAATAGTATCTAAATATTTACTATTTACCTCACCGCCTTTATCGTATTTTGGATTTATAGAATTATGTTTAAATTCATCTTTACTAAAAGCCATTGTCATTCCATTATCTAACTTAATGGAGTATTTTCCGTTTAATAACTTTCTTGGCATCACCTCTCCATTCATACCTAGATATGCCTTACCTAAACTTGAAGTTGTTATTGTAACTTTATCACCTTCTTCAACCTCACCACCTTTAGCGTATTTTAATGACTTTAAATGAGTGTTCCAATACGAGAAAAACCTGTCAATCTCTTCTTTGTCATTTTCATCTATTGCTTTTTCCAACTTCACTAAATCATCTTTTAGAAAATTATACATTCTATCGCTACCTTTTTGGGGTGCTAATGATTTTAAGTGAATATTCCAATATGAGAAAAACCTATCTGTTTCTCCTTTATCACCATCATTTATTGCTTTTTCTAATTTTTCCAAATCGTCTTTCAAGAAATTGTACATTCTGTCATTTTCACCAACTGCTCCACCATCTTTATATTCATAGTTCATCCCATCAATGAAAATTTTTCCATCTTCTGCATACATATTTGCACTTCTTCCTAACTTTTCTGATGCCCTACTCAATCTCTCACCAAGTTCTTTATCTAAACCTCTATCCCAAAAACCTGCTCCATGACCAACTTGCGTTAGCCACAAATCATGTCCAATTTGCTCGTCAGACAATCCACTTGCCTTCAAATCATCCGCATTATCAACTAAAAATTGACGAACACGGTCTTTTACATTGTTGGCATTCCAACTGTCCATGTCATCAATACTATAATTTGAATCAAATGGCTCATCGTTTTCATCAGTTGATGACCATAAAGAAGCCATAATATAATGTTTAAAAACTTCGTCTAATTTTTCATCGGATATTTCTCCGCCTTGTTCGTATGTAGATTGAATTATAACATGCTTTGGAAGTTCAGGAAATAACTCAGTCATTTCTTTTTGAAACGACTGTCTGCTCTTGGTATCCATAAAATGTTCCGCATCAATATCAAAAACTAATCCTTTGTCTTTATATGAAGGAGTTTCTCCTATCATAAAAATATTATCTTCTTCTGTTGAAAAGAAATCTCCTTTTATAAATGCATAGTAATATTTTTTTCCTGCTAATTCTTTTCCTAATCTCCAAGAAATAATTTCAGGATACGTATCTGTTTCATCATATTTCGAAACTATTTTTTGAATTAAAGACTTATCAATAGATAAAGAGCGTGGCTCATCACCTTTAATAAATACATTATTCCCTTCTATAGATTCTACCTCTCCTTTTATTGGATGATTATCATTTGAATGACCGAATGAATACATAATCGTATCTCCAACTTCTAAGGCATCTACTTCTCCACCATCTTCGTAGATTTCTTTTAACATATATGCAATACGATACCCATCAGATTTTCTTCTAAAAACCCACTCATTAGGTAATTCCTTTTCTATTTCTAATAAAGGATTAGCTTTACTTTCAGCTAATTCTAATTCAAATGTTTCTTGCGATAATCTATCGTATGCAAACGAATGGGTGTCTTTTGCTCCTTGATATACTTGCCAAAAGAATTTACCTTTTAATCCTGCGTTGCCTTTTGTTTTACCAACAGCTCCTCCCTTTTCCAACTTCTTCCCTTTTTCAGTTAGATAGTAAACAAATTTACCTCCTTCTGATTTCTTTTTTCTTTTATAAAGAGCCTCATCATCAGTTCCTAAACCATTATACTCATTGAATTTTTGTTCAGTAATTTTTTCCCATTTATCTGTTTTACCATTGAATGATTCATAAATACGGTATTTAATATCCCAAACTTCTTTCCCATCAACTTTAGTTGGGTCATAGAAGCGAATTTTGGACGGTAAATTAGAAACGTCAATCAATGAAGACTTTGACGTTTTTGCTATTTCAACATGTGGTTTTTCTACCTTAGCTACCTTAGTATATTGATTCATTCCTACAGCACCAATAGCCAAACCGATTATGAATCCACCTAGACTATATTTTTTTTTAGAAGATTCTAATTCCTCTTTTGCCTCAGATAACATTTCAGAAACTAACTCTATTCGTTCTTTTAAACCTTTATTTTTAGGTTCATCAGCAGACATTTCTTTTACTAATTCAAGACGATTAGTTAAGTTTTCTACTTTTTCTTCTAATTTAGTTACTTCGGCTGTTGCTTCTACAGATTTTGTTGTAGCTTCATCTAAAACTTTTAGCTTAGAAGTTATTCTAGCCACTCGTTCAGCATCTTTTGCTTCTTGTTCTTCTTCTTGAGCCTCTCTTTGAACTTCTTCGAAAATTCTTTTTTGTTCTGCTTCTAACACAGGAGATATTGCAACTTTTTCGGCATCAATGGTTTGTTGAATAGCTTTTTCTTTCTTAGCCAACTCATCCGCTTCCGCTTTTGCTATCTGCTCTTTTGTAGGTAGACCTAGTGCTTCGGGGAAATTTTCCTCAACTAGCTCAACAACTTTTTTGAATTCATCTAATTCATTGCTTAATTCAAGGTATTTATATTCCTCTGAATTAACGAACGAGCGTATTTCTTGAGCGGTATTCTCATCCAATTTGGAATAGTCAAGTTTTTCGAAAAATTGCTTAGGGGTCAGATTTAGCATGGCAGAATCGGTTGTTATAGTAGATTAAAAATATTTTTGTTAACGAAAACGTAAATTTAACTAATTGACATTGGCAAATTTAAACAATTCTCCAACAATATCAACAGATTTAAAGTTACCTCCTTTTTGGTAAATCTTAGTAACTTTAATTGTATCAAGAATAGACTTCCAACGACTGCTTAAAAGTTTTTTTATTTCAGCTTCATTGTCAGTAGATTCAACGATTATATTAGATTGGGTGTCCACTATAATCTTCTTTTTTTCAGTATCATTTTCTCCTAAAACTATGTATTCGTTAACTCGCTCTTCTCGGAATGGAACGAAGTCTTTTATTCCTAATTCTTTTTTTATTACGGAGAATAAATTTTCAAACAATATATAAAGAATATCACGCTCTATTCCTACAGGATAAACGCCTTCGGGTCTGTCAAAATAAGCTCCACTAACAAGATAATTATTTTCTCTACCTAATCTCATTTGCTTTTGTGAAATATAGGTTTCAAAGGCTCTAGCGAACAATTCCCAATCGTAAGTCCAATAATCAGAACTCATTGCGTTTGAGCTAATAAAATATGCTGTAGAAGTATTTTGTGACTGATAACGTGACCTTCTTGGGTTATTTACAAAAACAAAATCATATTTGTCAATTTTAAATGTATTTAATAGTGCTTCTAGATGAGTCTTTACATTTTTATTCGCAACAAATTCAGGATAATAAAAATAGTGTGGATATTTTTCTTTGTTTTCTGCCAAAGCCTCTTCAAATGTTGGCTTCTGATACTTTAACGTGTATGTGTTAGATTTTTTTAATTCAATTGTTATTTCTTTTTGAATAACTTCTTTTAAAAAATCTTCTAACAAAGGATATAATGCATCATTTAACTCTTGAGAAAAATAAGGAAATATCATTTTGCTATCAAGTGTCACAAATCTTGAATCATGTATAGGTTTTAAACCTCCAAGTTGATTGATTTCTACTCCAAGTTTAATGAAGTGCATCAAACCCTTAATTGCCTTGTATATCTCTACATTTGATACGTTATCCGAACTAAAATATGTTGCATACGGAGCATGTCTTGCTACCGATTCTCTTTTATGAGGAAATTTATTTTCAATAGCCTTGTCTAAATAATGTGCTAATTCGTGAACGACCGTCCCGTCTCCTTTCTTTCTAGTAAGATTAATCGCATGGGTATCAGGCTCGTAGTGAGCCATTGCTCTTCCGCTTCCACTAGCTCCAAATTTTATTTTCAAATTATCAAGACCTACAAAATCCTTTACATCAAAGTTTAGTAATTCTGCGAGGTCAAGCATTGCTCCCGAAAAATGTTTTGCATGTGCTCCCCTTTCGTTATCAGGCATAGTTTGACCATAAGTAACGCCTGTCATTCCAAGAATATTTTTATAAAACGATAATACCTTGTCTCCTGTATTTAAGTCGGTGTCAAATACTGCAACACCTCCAATACGCTTTATAAAAGATAATGGGACTCCACTATTAATTGTCAATTCACTTTTTCTTTCTATTTTTTTAGTTTTATCAGGTGTCTTTGTAGCCCAACTATAATCGTTATCACGAACCTTATATTTAGTTTGTAGTCGTTCTAACTCAGCTTTACTATTTTCTAACTCTCTTCGGTATCCTGAACCCTCTCTTTCAACCATAATCTTAATAAACTCTAAAATTCTATTAGGGTCTTTGCCTCTTTCAACTAAATCTTTAAATGTCGCTTTACTCTTAAATGTATCATAGCCTTTCATCCACCAACTCCCCATTTTTGCAGTATTCAATGCGTAATCAACTTTTTCTTTGTATGGTTTACTTGGGTCAGATAAAAAGGTAATCCAATCAGAATAATTTTTTATTTTTTGTTCGGCAGGTTTTATATATTTTTCGTATGCATCATTATATTCAGTTTGAGTTAATGCGGAATACAAAAATGCTTCTTTATATTTTTTTACAACAGAATCGCTAATCCCTGTTAAAAAATTTCTAAATGTTACGCCAAAAATGTTTTCGATAACATCTTGACTCATATATTTTGCACTAAGACCTTCGCTCTTAGGATTGAATTTTGCAAATCTCTCAGCAAAAGAAATCTCTATGGGCAATAATTTACCATAGGAAAATTGAGAAATTTGTTGTCCTAGTTTTTTCCAATATTTATATTCGTCAACAAGTTGTAAATCATATTTGTCTTTAATCTCACCGCTTCTATACTCGCTCTCCCAAAACATTCCATATCTCTCAGTTAATTTTTTAGATGTCTGCTCTTCATTTATTTTATACTCATTGGATTTTAGAGCATGTTCTCCAAATTCTGTTTGTTGTTTTAAAACTTCTTCTTCTAAATCAGGATTTGCGATTACAAGCATTCTGCTAAGACCAAAATCAGCTAGAAAATTTGTTTTGTTATCAAATTCCTCGATTGTCTTTACCATACTCATTACATCAACGATATATTGAATATATCCAACATAGATAGCTCTCGCTTCTGCTGTATCGGGAGGCATTGCACCACAAGATTCTCTCAACTTAACTTTTAAGTAAAGTGCTCCACCTGATGTGCCTTTTTCAATCTCTTCGGGAATGTTTACTTCGGGATAAACTTTATTTTTGTTGACAAGTTTTCGAGCAATTACAGCATCCTTTTCAATATCATTCAAGTCTGAAAATTTAATCAACCCCTTGAATGCCATCATTTCTTTTCTAGAACCACTTACACGAATATCGGAATCCTTAAATTCTTTATCTTTCTCTCTGTCACGTAGGATTGCATCGACTTGTTTTGATGCACTTTGGTGTACTGCTTCTATATCGGACTCGGGGACATCATTAATAATTTCCCCTGATGATTTTATACGATAATGATTGTTTGCTAAAATTTCGTCAATGATTCCCGAATCTCCAACCCCATATTTCCCATCAACCGACTTGGTAAATGTTATCGCTTCACTTTTAGAGAATTTTGTTTTAAGCATTTTTTTAGTTTATTGATAAAAATTTAGACAATCTTAAAAAATATAATTTAAGATTGTCTAAATAATATGCATAGTAGTTCATTAATTTTCAGAAATCACATTCTCTAATCTTCTCATATATGCATTCAGTATATCTTTTGATTCATGAGAAATATCTTCGCTTACATCATTTTTAGTGAATCTTTGTCTAACATTTTTCTTTTGATATTCAGGATAATCAAATTCAAGAACATATAATGGCGTTCCTGTAATTTCTTCGCCTACTATCGAATCAACTTTTACGTATCCATTAAAATTATTATGTTTTAAATGAATATGAACTATATCTCCAACACTAACAGAGTCAACGCTTCCTCCATTTTCTAAATTTATTTCAGTCTTTCTCTTTGTAGCTTGTTTTTTCTTTTCTTTATCCAATGAAGAATAAATTCTAAACCAACCTTTGATTTGTTTTAGTTTTGCAATTTCTGCTTTCGCTTCATACAATTCTTTTTCCATATCATCAAGTTTTCTAACCTCTTCAACATCTAAAGGAATAAATGATTTTTCTTTTTCATAAGCATCAAGCTCTGAATTATATTTGATAAGAAGTTCATTTTCTCCGAATTGTTTTTCTTCACGGTCTTCAATGTCAAATTGGTCTTTGATAGATTCGAAAACTGATTGAGGAATTTCGGCAGTTAAATTATATTTTTCAGACATCAATTCTAATGCCTTTTTAATACCCGCTAACTCAAAATCATTGTAGTATTCATTTTCTCCACGTTTCTTTTCCCACTTAGGATTTACAGCCAACAACGTTAATTCGTTAAATTTCTGTAAGTCATAAGGCGACTGTTTATGAACAAGAATTCTCCAAAAATGAGTTGCTTTTGCAATATGAACACTATTGTCATAACCAAGATATAAATTTTGATTAGTTGACATATTCAAAATCATTTTCTCTGCTTTAGCAACAGGAACGGAGACTCTCAATCCTTCTTCCTTAAATTCTCCGCTAAGTAAAATTCCCTTTTTAACTTGATTGTCAACAGTTGTATAAGAAATTAATTTCCCTTTTTCTGCGTAATCAGACATACCAAAAGCCTTTAGGATATTTCCTGTAACAATATATCTTATGATACGCTCAGAACGATTATTTGCTGTTTCATAATCCCACTCATCAATAAATCTTTTTGAGTAAGCATCTGATTGTTGACCGATGTGATTATTTGTTAATTCCATAATAGTTTGAACCATTGCACTGCTCAATGGAACTAGTATTCTACGAATAGAATTAGGAATTAAAATTTCAGCTTCGATGTTAGAACGAGTAAATGAATTAGTCTCCCAAAATCTTAATCCTACACAAATTCCTCTCACATAAGTTTTTTCAAATGGGTACGCAACAATTTTCTTTGGAGTAAAGAAATTAATTGATTTTCTTAAATCCATTTCAAGTTCATCTGCTCTTGACATAGAATATGCTAACCCTTCTTTGTAACTAGTATGTATCTTGGCTTCTAACTCTGCTTTGAATAGTTTCTTTTCTTCCGCAGTCTTCAATTTATTATATGCTTTACTTTCTTCAATTTCAGCTAAGTCACGTTTTAGGATAACAGCCCAACTATTTTGAATGTTTTCTTTTGAACCCTTGATATAGTTAGTTAATCTATTATTTATAGAATCTGTGATTTCTTTTGGAGTCGCTTTAACTGAATCAATGAATCCATCTTTTGTGACATGAATTCTTAATGAGTCATCTAAAACATTTGTTAACTCTTTGAAAGAATAAGGTCTACGTAAGTTATTCACTTCGCATTTTTCAATAAACACAGCACCTCCGAAAACAGATTTATATTTTTCACTACCAACTGCAATCGCTGATTTATCTAATGTTTTAGAACGAAGGTCTAGCTTTTCAACTTCTAATGTCCACTTTCCTTCATCCTTCAATTGACGCTCGTATGCTGAATAATTTCTAGTAACCGTGTTATAAAATTCTTCTTGCATAGACACAGGTAATATTGCAATACGACCACTTACTCTGTGAGCAATATCTGAAACTCTATCTGTCGATTCGGTTCTGTGACCTCCTTCAAATTTTGGAATATTTCCCGTCAATTTATTGAACTCAGGATTTGCTTCCAAGAAATCCACAACCATATCATCACCATAGATGTTCAAGAAATCTACAACATCAAGAACTTTTTTAGATTGTTTTTGATTCGATGTAGTATTTGCATCCAAAGATTTTAATTTCTTTTGAAGCATCATCATTAAACGCATCTCCGCAGGAATAGCAGAAATTACATAATCGTAAATAGGTTTAAATACTTGACCTGTACGATTATTTCTACCACGCTTTTGAACTTCTTTGTTGATGTCCAATTCCGCTTGTAAAATAATCATTACACGTTGTTTTACTTCTGTTTTATCATCAAGTGATGTTGGAATAATTGCATCACCTTTAGCATCGTACTCTACTTTATAAACTTTATCAGTTCTAATTGCATGAGCAGATGCACCAACAGCTCCCGCTTGATTAATTAAAATACAATCAAGTTGGTTGTTATTAAATTTACGGAATACATCGGATGCATTTGGTTTTGTTCTTTTCTTGATATAACCTCTACCGTTTGGTAAAAATTCAATATATCTGTTTCTTCCTGTTACTTCACCGATTTCAAATCCTGCTTCTTTTACTCGTTGCAAAATTCTATCAATTGGGCTTATAGAAATACCAATAGAGATGTTTTCTATTTCCTCCATAATGCTTTCGAATTCACTGTTTCCAATGATTCCTAAATCATCTCCACTTAAAGCAAATTTATCAAGTGCTCCTGTTGGTTGAACAATAGTATACTCAAGAGTTTTTTCTAATCTTCTCTTTAATATAACGCTAAAATCTGTTCTAATTGTTTCATCTTCACCTTGAGCTAAATAGTCAAGGAAACTCTCTAAAGTAGAGGCAAATGCAATGATTGGTTTTTTACCTTGTTTCATTCGCATGATTGCATAATCCGCAACAGCATCCGCTTTTAAAGAAAATAACAATTGTGTAATTAATTGAAAGATTCCACTAAATAAAGGCGTATTGTTTATTGTCGCCTCTTGCTGTGATTCGTGTTGTTTGGCTTCTCTTTGTTCTTTCTTTAATTCCTTATCAATATTCTTTAATGCTTCTCCAACATATTTATCTTGGAAAGCAATCGTTCTACGAACAATAGAAGTAATGGCATCTGCAACAGCTCTGTGCTCCTCAGATAAATCAAATTGAGGCATTCCAACCTCTGATTGCGTTTCATCTAAGTATGCATAGTTCACATCAATTCCTTCGTAGCTTCTTTCACGTCTAACCATTTGACCTTCTGAAACTACAATTGATGAAACTATTTCTTGCAATGGAACTCCGCCTCTTGAAATTGCACTAATTAATTCATCAGCATTTAATTCTGAATCACGCATTGAAGTTTTCATTGCGTATACAGGCATGTTGTCGGGACGTTTCGCAAATGTTGCAGAAAGATATGTCACACCTTTTGTACGTTGCAATAACTCCATTAAATATTTTCCTGTATTACTTGCTCCACTTGCATTTTGACTCTCATCCATGATAATTATATTATCGGATGCCATAGCCAATAGGAAATCTGTTTTACGCTTTGCAAGTGTTGGGTTGCTCACTTGAGAATATGTAACCATAATACAATCAAAATCATCAGGAAGTGTTTTACTATCGATGATTTCGTCTTTACGCTTTCCTTCTACTGCACGATAGATTAAATTTCCGTTCAAATCTTTGATGTCTGTTTTCTTATCACGGTTATTGATAATGAATGGAACAAATCTTTTTGCACGTCTAATTTCCGTTTCATAGTTTAGATTCTTAACATATCGGTCTTCCAACACTATTTCATTAGGGAAATATAATTCTCTGTATTCTTGAATTGCAGACTCTAACTCGGTTTCGTGACCTTTCTTAAATAATTTTTCAGAATCATAATCTAATTCAAAATCATTATTGTCGATGTCCGTTTCGATTGCTTCAATGATTTCTTTTTTTGTAACTTTCTTTGTGCGTTCGATTTGTTCTCCCGTATTGTTTTCAATGGCAATTGCATCATCCATTCCGATTGCAATGATGTCACGATAGATGTCAGAAAACAAGTTTGGTTTTTCGGTAAAGAAGATTGGTTTCTTTCCAATTTTTTGAGCATAACGCATGATTGCCGCTCCTATCCTGCCTTTCCCAATTCCTGTTTGGTCGCCTACTATCAAGGCTTTCCCCTGTTCTATTTGATAAATTGCCATAGCGATTGCATCAACTTGTTCCGCAGAAAATGCAGTACACAAATCAATCAAGTCGCTATATCCTAATTTTTGTGAAACATACCAATCCACACCACGAACCTTACGATTAAGTTCGGACATTGATTTATTCATTTCATACATCATCGACACAGGAATAGATGTTTCCACTGTATCACAAACTTCTGATGTAGGAATATATGGTTGTGTTGACATATCTGCATTTTGAAGATTTTTTTCTTCAAGCGGATTAGAAGTGTCCAATGATGTTTGCTTAGTGTCAATGATTGGATTTACTTCAACAGGCTTTGCGTTTGGCTCTACTACAGATGTTGTTTCCACAGTTACATTTTTTATGTTTGATTCTTTTTCAATAACTTCTTTTACTGATATTGGATTCCAAAAGAAATCTAATTCAACACCATGTTGTTTTAATTCTTCGATGTTGATGTATCCCATTTCTGAATTAGACCAATCGTTGTTTAAGACAACTAGTCCGAATGCTTGTATTTGTTCTGTTTCAATATCCTGTTCTGTGATATACCAATCACTTCCACCTCTAAAATAGTGCAAATAGACAATAGCTTTCTTGCCTTGTCCTTCGGTTTCGTATGTTTTAGGGAGTTTGGATATAGCTGTTTCTAAATCTTTCAAAACATCACCATGCTCTTCTGAGCCAATAATAGCCTTTTGTTGTGATACAGGCACAAATTTCCTAACAGACGCAGGAATTTGAGTGACAGATGTTAATTTCATATCGTTGTTTGTTACATTATTATGCAATAAGCAAAAATAGGCAATTAAACTAAATTAAGTAAATAATTTTGGGGATAAAACAATTATTTATTGTTACACTATTTTTGTGTAAACATTAGTGTTTTGTATGTCTGAAACCATTGTCTGCCTGACCCATTCATCATAAAATTTTTCGTATACCTTATGACTAATGCATTTTTCTCCTTTTTCTCCTTTTATAATCAAATAATTATAATTCTGTTTAATCTTTAGCCATGCTTTTTGTTGGTCTTTTGGAAAAGACTTAAAGACAACATATTTTTTCCCGTCTTTTAATTTCTTCGCAGGAACGCTATCTGAAAATGGATACTTGTGTTTTCTTTTTAGCTCCCCGTATCTCTTGTATGTCCTTTTCATTTCAGAAAAAGATTTTCCAAAATATATCTGATGAAGGTCGAATCCGTATTTCTTCGTGACTTGACTAAATTCATTTTCGAAACGGACAAAACAACTAATATCTACCCAACAATCACAAACCCGAAATAGGTCATAAATCATCTTTTTTACTTTATTGTTCTCTGTGCTAATTAATTTAATTTTAGTCTGTGGTTTTTTCTTGGGCTGTTTCATTTTTATATTGAATTGTTTATTCTATCAAATAATTGTTCAAAAGTATGGACAACGTGCGGAGAAAATGGTGCAATATTTGATAGGTCGTTATTTTTTAGAGGGTAATAACCATCAGGCATTTCTTTTCGGGAGCGAATCAGTATTAATCTTATCGGATATACAGTTCCTTGCTTATTATAAAGTTTTCCATCAAGATTAATAACATCTTCCAATACAAAAAAATGTGCTAGATAATTCAAAAATGCTTTGTCTTTCTTTCCTTTTATCCTTCCTGCTGAATCATATTCTGTATGACCTCCAAAGATAAATGATGCTCTACCATTGTCTTTCATGTATTCTAATGATTTGACAATTATTTGTTGGTCGAGACCCATAATTTGATACCCGTAAGAAATTAATGTAGCTGTAGCTCCACCAAAGGGAGGATTAGCAATGATGCCATCAAAATCTTTTCCAAACGGAAATGGTTTTGTTGCGTCCTGAGATAACACCTCTTTAAATCCTTGTTTTTTTAACACAGTTAATCGGTCTTCATCAATTTCATTTACAATGATGTTAGAAGGATTTCCTGCAATAGTAATCATTCCGTTGCCACCTGTGGGTTCTAGAAATTGTTTATCTGTATCCGTATAATTTAATCCAATATAACTTCCTAATAAATATCCGATAGGGACAGGAGTGGAATATTGATTTAATTCAACACTGACATTTGTTTGATGAGTAGAGTAAGGTTGATTGATATAGAGTTGAACGAGATGCCTGTATGCTTCTTCAAATGGATATTGCTTTGCGATTTTACGTGCAACAACAATGATAGCATATTCGGTTAACTCTTTTACAAATTGTTTGTCCGTAAACTCAAATTCTTCAAGTGCTATTTTTTCTACTGACAATCTACTATGAAATTTATATCCGCTTTCAATTAAGCTCACAATTTTTTCTACAAACGCATCATCTCTTCTATTTCCTGTATTTTTATCAACGAGAGAAGCATTTAGTTTTTGTTTTAAAACACTAAGTTTTTGCTTGAGAGCTAATTCTTGTACAACGTTATCCATTATTTTTTTCTAATCAAATTCATTACATCATCACCATATAAATCAGAATAATTTTCATTGGAAAACTTATCTCCTATTTTACTCCATTGCTTTTTTTGTTTTTCTTGAACTTCTAATATTTCTTTGATATTAGAACTCTCAGGAAATAAATCTGTGCCTTTCTTAACGCCAATTCTAGTTTGGTGACGATTAGAAACTGATTCAATAAACTCTTTTCCTTTTTCTGTTAATTTATAATCGGAAATATAAGACGTAGATTCATAATCCATCTCGATATAATTTTTGTCAACTAATTTATCTACGTAAGCTGAATGAAACTTTCCTTTGTCTGTATCAAACCAATGTGATGCATTGACATCGTTTTTCCATTTACCATAAATAATTGAGGCTTCTGTTTCAGATAAGTCTTTATATTTATTTAATGTTAGAACATCTTTAATTGAAGCGGTTGCACTTGCAGAAACAAATGGTAGTGGACTTATTTCTCCTCCTACCGCTAATTTTTGTGCCTCTTCGGATAATTTTACATCTGATACAATGTCATATAACTCAGGGTCGTTATAAAATAACACCAAATAAATTCCTCGTGGCTCATATACTACAAGGCTATCATATCCGTCTTTAATTAATTTTTCTATAAGTTGCTTCCTGTTTTTTATTTCTTTGTGAGCAATTAAAGTCATCATCAATTTTGTGTACTCTATGCTTGGGACTTGATTCTTGTGGGTACGTAGTATTAAGGGGTTTTTTAATTTAGGCTTTATAGTAATTAATCGACTATTATCTTTGAATTTATCTTTATAGTAGTATGGGTTATCAAGAAAATAAATTGCATCTCCATATCTATTGGTAGATTCTACGCTTACCTCAAATGGCATTTTGTTTTCAAAGTAATATCGATAAAAAACTGTGTTGTTAATGTTTTCCATTTTTTTAGTTTTTATGCAGAAAAGTTTTCGGGTTTTGTAACTCCACTAGATTCCAACATTAAATATGTTTTTGCTTTATTGTCATCAATAGGTATATTTTTTTTCAAATACAATCCACGACTTCTATTGAGATTAGTGTCTTTAAACGTTACCGACCATTCTTCTTTCCCATCATTTACTCTTACATTGTTATAATTATAAGGCTTCGATTTTAGATATTTATATATGGCGGTGGCTACTTCGCTTAATTCTGTTGCTTTTTTTACAGCCGTGTACGGATTAGTATCTTCTTCTAATTTTTTCTTGTCGGAAAAATTATTTATAATATCACTATATGAAACAGGAGACAATTTTGTTCCATCAGACAATCTCGCATTATTAAAGTTTGATAAATATCTGAAATGGTATACTTGGATATTATATCCTCCTGCACCAATTGCCTCAGTCTTGAAATCAAAACTACTTCCATTTTCAAATTCAAATTTATACTCTCCTTCAAATCCTTTAGCTCCTACACGCAATTCTAATTGCTTAAATCCTTTAATTGGTAAATTTATTTGTGAAAAATTTAAAAGAATAGCACCTATCATTTTCCACTTTAACTGCTCAATGTAATCTATAAGGTATCTATGCAATACATCTTTCCAATTGGGTTTTAACGACAATTGACTAAGATATAATAAACTAACTTCTACCTCACGACCCCACTTGTCATGACCTTTGCCTTTTCTTCTTATTGGGTTTTCAACATTAAATATCTCCAAGAAAATTGGAATATTTGACACAAAGTGACTCGTGCTTAATATTTCATCCTGCTCTAATACATTTTTTATTAAAACATTATATCGCTCAGTTTCTCTATCATAAACAATCTTTTCTAATGGCTTAAACGATTCTTCGATGTCCGATATTAATCTGTCCATAACCGCTTTATTCACATAAGGAATAGAAGCGGAAATTTCTTGGTTAACTTTCTGTCTTATTAATACTGATTCATCGTATAATTTTTTAGGCAATTTTACGCCAACAGATGATGCAACTTTCTCAATATCTTCTATCTTAACCTCTCCGTCATCTAATATTTTTTTGTATGTTCCATTTTCAATAGCTCTTCGAACTCCCCTTTTGTTCGATTTTGTTTCATCTTTTTCTACACGATTATATAATTCTTCGTCTGTGAAATATTTTTTTAGTTTTTGGATAAATTCATTCTTTTTATCAAGCAGTCCTTTTGGTGTTGGCTCAGGAACAATTTGTATATCAAAGTTCCCTGTCTTGTAATATGACCAATCAGAAAGAACAGCTTCGTTTGATGATTGGATGCCTGCGAATTTGTTCTTACTAAATCTGCCCCCTCGTCTTGTTACCATGACTCCACTTTCGACATCGGCTAATGCTTCTTCAAAAGTATAATAGTAAATGCCTTGATAATCCGATTTAACTAAATATTGCTCGTTCTTACGAATGAATTTATTGTACTCTACTAGAATTGGAGTGACTGTTTTCTGATACTCTTCAAGAGTCATTAAATATGCTTTTTTGTCTTTTCCGACACTACCACCATCTTCAAGTTTATCTATATTTTCAGACAACCATTTTTTAGCTCCAACAATGTCACTAAATTCTCCATTTTCCTGAGCTTCACTTGCCTTCCTTAATATTTCTCCAAACTTTAATGAAGGCTTTAACCCTAACTCAATTAGATGTCTTCCCATCAAAAGATATTCGTATTGCTTATCACTAACATTTATTTCCTTCGCAATTTCTGCAAGTTCTCTTCCGCCTGTTGGTTCTTCAAAAGATTTATTGTCTCTACCGTTTTGGTCAGATTCCATTACCAATAATAATTGACTTATTGTCGCAGGAAATAATCTTCTCGATAATTTTTTCACAGCCTTTAGTTTTCCCGATGGAGAAGTAATACTGCTGATATTCACTCCTGCTAAGTGATTAGCAACAATGTTTGATATTGGTGTTATTAATTCTTCGTGAAATCCTAAAGATGATAAAAATTCGATTGCCATTTTACCTCCCAATGCTTCGTGCCCTTCACTCGTTATTGTTATTCTGCCTCTCTTCATTTTTTCTTCCGTAGTATCAGGCTTTCCAATATCATGAAGCAAAATTGACATAACTAAAGTCATTTTTTCTCGACCATAAATTTTTTCTCTCTCAATAACCTTATCCATATATCTAAGACATTGCGTTGTGTGTATTTCAACATCGCCTTCGGGGTGGTAGATAACATCCTGTGGCGTTTCCTTTAACCTTTTAAGCATTGGGTAGTAATCAATAAGAGTTGTGTCTCTTAAAAACTTAAATAATAAATCATGATGAATTCCTTTTTCTGCCCACTTCATCCATTCCTCAAAAATTCTTTCTTTAGGAATTAAATTAAATTCATCAGTCTTTAAAATATTTTTCATCTCGATTATTGTATCAGGATGAATAGAAAATCCGAATCTAGCTTGAAATTGCATTGCTCTGAGCAGACGAAGGGCATCTTCGCCAAATTTATCAGATGTGTGTCTTATAATTTTATTTTCAATATCACGAACTCCACCGAAATAATCATAAGTAGTATTTGTGATTGGGTCATAGGCAAGGGCATTGAAAGTAAAATCTCTTCTCATTGATGCCTCTTTAATCGTCATCGTTTCATCAAACGAAACTTCAAATCCCTTATGACCAACACCCATTCTGTTTTCTTTTCTCGGAACAGAAAAATCGTATTCCATATTAGCACGATATGGACTAAATTTAATTACTCCAAATGCTTTTCCAACCAAATCAACGTCTCCATAAGGAGAAAGAAACTCTTTTAATTCATCATAACTGATATTATAAACTTCAATATCAATATCTTTCGGTTCTATGTGCATTATTGCATCACGCACTGCACCACCAACGATTAATGCTTGAGACCCGTGTTCCTTTAATTTTCTTAAAATTTCTAGAATTTTAGGCTCAACATCAATCAGTCGGCTATTTAATATCTTTTTTTCATCTTTTGTGGGTAATTCAGTATTTTGTTGTATATTTGTTTGGTTTTCGGGAGCAAACGCATCTTCTTTCTTGAAATCACCTCCGCCTGACGATGCTATATGAGCGGTGAGATTTTGGAAGGAGCGTATTTCAAGCAATTGATTTACGCTCTTTGCATTTCCCTCATCATCAATTATCTCTATCAAATTCCAATTAATCTCTTTTACTACACGTCTATCAATTTGTGATTGAGTCATAGATGCAATAATATTATGTACTCTCAATAGTTTTTCGTTTACTAGTTCCATAGTAAGAATACAATAGCCGATGCCTTTAGGCTCTTGCATGTCTTTAACAAAGACAACACTCTTCATTCTTTCATAATATGATAAATATTTCTTATCAGGGTCAGAGAATAATTGTACAAAATCGTGTAATGCTCTTACTCTTTCAGGACTATAATATCTTTTATTTGTTCCTTCAATAGAACTAGAAGCCATGTGTGCAAAATATATAATCATAGCACGAAGGAGTCCAATTTTTTTTATAAGTCTTTTTTGTGGATAAAAATATGCTCTATAATCTTCTCCTATTATTGGATGAGCATTATTTATTCCAATAGGAGAAAACTTTCTAATCGCTTCTTTAATCTCATCTGCTAATTTTCTTAGTGGTGCTTCACGCTTATCTAGGAATATGTGAATTGGAGTTGTTCTAAGTTCCTTTAATATAATTACACGTTGAGAATAATCATCTAATTTTAAAAAAGAACCAATATCCATATTTCCAATCTTTCCTCCCTCTGCCATCAAATTAAAACCTTCTATTTGTTCATTATTCAGAGGAGATTCCTGTTCTATATCATGTGAATCATTAATTTTAAATCTACTCTGCTCCTGATTTCTCTTTTTTATTCTGAATATAAACTCCTCAAAATATTTAATTTTAATATTATCAGGAATATCATGTCCGATTGGTTCAAAAAATCTTTTAAATCCATACCTCTTCAATGCCTTTTTTGCATATAGTAAAGCACAAATTTCGTCATCTGTTCCAATGACAGTCATTCTTACTGCATTATCATTTGTTGGTCTAAATAATTCAATTGGCTGTATATTATAACTATCTAATTCTAGTGCAGGATTATAAAGTAAACAATCTATATGGTGCTTAACGGATAAATAATATGCTAGATAGCCTCCCATTGAATGACCTATCACACCTTTTATGTTTTCGTCTTGAATTATTTTCTCTAATTGAGTGAATAAGGGTTTATTATAATCTAATACAGGGGAAATAATTTCTAAAAAATCAGATTGTAATATTTTTACATGGTCGCTTTCGGGAGTTGCATCTAGTCCGTGTAGATATAAAACTTTTATTTTAGTATTTTTTTGTATATTTGTATTGGTGTTGTACACATCAGGTTTTGGATTAAATGTATCTTCTTTCCCAAAACTACCCCTACCTGACGATACTAAATGAGTAGGGCGGTCATATACAGAACGTATTCCAAGAAATTGGTCTACGTTCTTTTTTTGTTTTATATTTGTATCGGATTCAGGTTTATAACTCGTCAATGGTTCTGAATAATTCATTCCTGATGACGATAAAAGTGGATGAAACTCATTAAAATGGCGAACTTCAAGCATTTGATTTTCGTCATTTTTGTTTTTACCTTCTTCTTCTATTTCTCCCCCATCTTGCATTTTTTTAGTTTTTGCCTCCACTATCATTTCCTCCAATAATTCTATGCGGTCTTTCAGGTCTTCGTTATTAGGCTCTTCCAAAAGCATTTCACGTAATGCATCTACTCTATCTTGTAAAATAGATAATTCATCTTGTTGCGGAGGAGTCAAAACTTTTTCAGGAACAATATCCGTTTTTGATTCGGCTTCTAATTCCTTTTCTACCTCTTCTAATTTGTCATAGTATTGCGTAGCTGATTTTTGTGTTTCTCTCAAGTGGTCTAAAACAATGGATTGAATAGCCTCTTCTTTTGTAACTACACCTTCCATAATCTTTTCAACCGTATCAATATGTTCTGATTCCACCTTTACTCCTTTATCAAATTCTGCCTGAACTTCTTCAACAGGAACATTAGAATGCTCTGCAATATCTTGAATTTCTTTTTGTACATCAACACCTTCGCCTTTCGGTTTTGTTTGAACTCCTTCAAATAGCCTATCTACTTCTGCTTTTGACAAACGAGATTTTACAATAAACCCTTTTACAAATGATGAGTAGTATCCTCTTACAAGTGAAAAATTGTCTTTCAGCTTTGCAAAATTAAGAACATCTTGTTTTAATTTTATAACGTATATGTCATCTCCTGTTTTAGTATGCTGAGTTAAAATAAAATCATACACATCTGTTGATTCCAATACTTTTGTATCGCTTGGATAAGTTGGTTTACTTGAAACAATAGGAGTATTAATTTCTTTTACTTCAATAACCTCTTTCTTTATAGCGGGAGAAGGTCTTTTTGAGTTCCCTGCTTGATTTAATAAGTAATATGCACCCGAATCTATTTTTTTAAATAAAGACTCTTTTAATCCTTTGAATTCACGTCTAGGATGATAAGCAATGGTATCGACAGTCGTTACAACATTATCTAAAGCCTTGTATGTCTGAATGTAATACAGTTGTTTACCCATTCTTGCCTTATGCACGTAGTAGACTTTAAATTCAGGATTTTGGTCTGCACCAACAGATACATGACCGAACGCAAAGGTATCAGTAGTTGGCATTTCGGTCATCACAGGAAATGAAATACTCTTTTTAAACTCTTCTTTTTTTACATCAAATTCGGCTTTACGTGTTTCGGCTTCTTTTTTTCTTTGTGCTTCTGCAACGATATGTTCTTCCGCTTCTTTCTCTTGGTATCGGTCGTAAATTGCTTCACTCGAAATAAATCCGTTTGTTAAAACATCAATGAACTCCCATAAATTTTCTTGACGTATAGCATTTAATTTTATGTATAATTCAATGACTTTAACTCCCATGAATGGTAAATTATAAGACCACACATCTTTTGTTCCAATAAAAATATCAGGCACTTGAGTGTAAATACCTTGTACTTTGTGTAATTTAGTTTTATACTCATCGGCATTTGAACTGATAGCATCCATTACAACTGCATAACCTTGACTATCAAATTGCACTTTAAATGCACGATTACGATAAGCCTCGTTGTCATATTTTCTGAATAATCGAAGACAATCGGCAATTATTTTTTTCTTGTTAGCATCAATTGCATTATACTTTACGCCAAGAGAATTATTTTGATTCAATAATAAGTTCTTGTATCCGCCAACACCAACTCGGCTCTTAGTAATTCCTTCAAAATCTCCGTGTATAGTAATTTGTGTTTTATATTTATAGACGGGAAGCCCTAATGATTCTAGTCGTTCAACACTAACACCCCCTTTTTCAATCTCATCAATAATATCCATCGAAACTTTTTCTTCCGAACGATTAAGTTTTTTTGGTGTATCAAATAATACATCCTTAGAAAACAATGTTTCAGGTTTTACGTTTTTCTTTTCACGCTCAATTTGGTATGATGATATTTCACTCATTTTTTAATCTCGATATTGTTGTTTTATTTCTTTTTCAATTACCTCTTTCATAAAGCCTAATCCTTTGTCAATTACACTTAATCGCTTTAGCATTGATACTACACCAACAATCCTGTAATCGTGTTGATGACGGATTATATATGATTGCCACTTACGGTATATTCCAATCTCTTCATTCAGCCAATTTTTTCTTTTTATTACTTGTTCCAATGTTGGAAATATTCTATCTCCATTTTCCCTGTTGCCTAAATCCCAAATTTTAGGATAGCCCTTCTTAATTGAAATAGCATACTCGTAAATCGCTTCATCGGGAACTTTATTTTGGTTAAATTCTATTGTTGTGTCAATCATGGCTTCACGATTTCTAAAGTGAATTTACTTCCATCATAATAATCGTGGAATTGTGAAAAATTTTCAGATATTATCTGATTTATTTTTTTTATGTACAATCCTTTTTTAGTAGCCTGATTAACAACATCAAAAAACGACTGCTCAAGCAAGTCTGATTCTTTAAATCGACCTGTTGCAGATAATTTTCCTGATGCATCAAAAAATCCGATGTAAATATATGGAATTTCTATTGACCCCCCACGCTTGAATTCAATATCTGATTCGTAAATTTCGATAAAAGGCGAATAATCTTCGTGAACAGCCTTCGGAATATGTTTTATGTACATTCCTTTGTCTGTAGCATTATCAATCATTCGAGTGTGAACTGGCTCTCCTATTTGGTCAACCCCTAATCGACCAACGGCTTTTAATCGCTTTGTATTTTTATCGAAAAATCCTAAATAGTAGTATTCATCAAATATAAGGTTTCCGCCTATTTTCATTTTTTTAGTTTTTGTGATTGCAAGTTCCAAGAGAGCTTTATTGTAAGCATTTGTATCTTGATTTTTATTTTTTACCTGCTCTAAAATACAATTTAATTTGTCATAACCAATATTTTTTTCCTCACCATCAGCAAGAATTATAGTAGCTGTTCTATATTCCCCACCAACGCTTCCTCCTTCTTCTAGTTTTTCTTTTGAAATATCCAAACTAGAAAAGAATGTATCGACAAAATATAATAACCCATCTTTTGTTAAAACATTTCCATCGTGAAGGTCTTCTAAAATAACCCCTAATTCATAATTCTTATAATCTTCATTTTTGTTATTCAAAAATCCATTATCCGCCATAAATTTCTTAACACGCTGTAAATCGGTGTTTTCAGTCGCCTTTATAAATGGCTGTTTTACAACTGCTGATAACACGTTACTATTTTCTATAAATCCAATTAATTCGTAAGCTGTATCATCAAAAAAATAATTGTGTAGCAATAAGCTATTAAAATAATCCTCCCAACAGTAATTGTAGAATACAGCATTATTTGTTTTAACAACATTGTCTTGGTCGATTAAATAAACTTTTTGTTCTCCCCCTTGACTAAGATAGGATTTTGATGGGATGTTTAATATCCACAGATTGTGTTCTTCGATGTAAGACTTTAAGCACTCTGCTTCTTGTTCTTTGTAGAGCTTTGAGCCTTTAACCAACGAACTTGTGCTTTGGCTTCTTCTAAGGTAACGGGTGATTGCTTCGATAATAGCTCCCTTCCTAATTTTGTTCTTTCCTGAAATGTCATACTGAATTTTATTACTGATTAAATCTTTTATAAATTTACTTTCTTTTTTTGAATCATCCAAGCCTCCACCATCTTTAAAGATTCCATTGTAGTCTTCTATAAATAGGACAGAATCTATAAAATAGAGAACATCGTCTTTGGTTAAAACATTTCCAGTGTGCAAGTCTCCTAAAATAATCCCTAATTCTTTATTTTCATACATGTTAAAACTTGGGTGTGTCCTCACAAAACCTTTATTAGCAAGAAATTTTTCTACATCTTTTAAATCTGTTGGGGATGTTTCTTTTACATAATGTTGCCTAACTACTGATACTAGACTACCTTTATCACTTCTTGAAAATCCTAATAATTCGTATGAAGTATCAGGAAATAAAATATTATTTATTAATAAACTATCAAGATATTTAGACCAATTATAATCATAAGAAAAGCATGTATTAGCTTTTAATACATATTCCCCCATCGGGTCTAAATAAACCTTTTGCTCTATTCCGTTTGCGAAATAATTTTCTATTGGAATTGAATACCAAAGATTATTGGCATCAATAAAGCTGATTAGCCTTTCTTCTTGTCTGTCTGAATACGACTTCCGACTCTCTCCGCTTGTTTTTTCGCTTCCTCTAAGGTAACGGGCGGTTGTTTGGATAAGTTCTTCATGCCTAACTTGGCTCTTTCCTGAAATGATAGATTGTAGTTCATGTCTTGTTATGTTTGATGTAAAATTAGTGCTTTTTATTGAATTATCCAAATCTCCTCCACCTTCAAATTCTAAATCTTTTGTTTCGTTATTGGAAAGGCTTCGGGATTGTTTCTCTTTTGCTGTTCTAATGCCTGTTGATATGTAAATACACGCAGGTTCGAGGATTGTTTTTCCATTCTCTCCACCTGTATTTTGGATTCCTCCAATGTACCTAGAGGTTGATTCGATAGGACTTCCGTTGATATATTCGGGAGTTTTTGAAACGATATTGTTGATTTCATCTTTTGTTATTTTATTTGTAAAGTTAATTTTATTTTCTGAATTATCCAAATCTCCTCCATTCTTATATGGGTCAGGAGTTATATCATTCATTAACGCTTCTTCTTTCTTAATGTGACCCTTCATTAACTTACAAAAGGAATTAATATCAGAAACTTTGTTTTGTGATTTTATTTTTTCAACCAATAAGATAATTTCTTTGTGCTCATCAATCAACTCTCGTATTTCTTGTTTGTTTTTAGAATTTAATATGTCAGGAAAAAATAAATCTTCTTCTTCAAGGAAATGCTCTTTTAATTCAGTGTCCCACATTGATACAATTTCTTGGCTATATTTTTTACAAGTTGTGTTACAAATGTCTTTCTCAATAATATCAAGTTTATCCCACACTTCATGATGCTCTTTATATAACTTATCGCAAACTGAAATATTTCCACCTTGTTCATATTTGCAATCGAAACAAGCTACTTCTCCATCTTTAATTCCTAAGTTTTCAGGGAAGAAATCATTAGGACGGAGACCTAAATCGTCTAGTTCCTTCATCATAAATTTGAAATCATCATAAAACTTCATTAATTTTTTTTCTTCTACAGGAGTTAATCCTTTTATTTCTTTCTTTATCCTTTGTTGAAATTCATCTCGTAAAAGACCTATTTGATGTCCTAACATTAGTCTGTAATAGAATGAATCATCTTTTGACATTCCTTCTAAAAATCCTCGCTCTATTGCAAATAAATCACCATCGTTACCAATTTGTTTTACATCATATACATCTACATGATGCTTTAATTTTTTACCAATTAGTTTAGCGAAAAATTGGGCTTCGTTTTTACTGAATGTTATCTTTATGATGGTAGACTTATCCGTTCTAAATGCCGAACCCTTTGTCCCTGAGCCAACTTCCGAAACAATGTTATATCCTAAATATTTTTTCAAAAACACTTTTGACATATCAAAATCAAAAACTCCTCCATCATTTATGTAAGAGTTTAATTCATCGGATGGAACATCAATAATTTTAATAGGGGTTGACATTCCCCCTCCATCCTTATGATTTTCTTCATTAACAATTTTTATTTGACTTGATTTGAATACAACAATTTCTTTTCCAATATCACCAATATTTGTTCCATCGGATAAAACGGCATCGTATCCCGCAGATAGAACAGCATTCCTAACTTGCTCTGCTCCAAAATAATTTCCTAATGCTCCAATATTATCAGGGTCTTGAATATTTTTTTCATGAAGTATTTTCCATGTAGCCATATTTAAAGCTCTTCCATTTTCTATTTCATGAATTGTGCGTCTTGGAATAAAATATTCTTTTCCGTTGTATTCGAAATAAACATCGTAAAATCCTTTTCTATCATTCTCATACCAAACCAACCCCTTGATATTATTTTTTATTTCTTTTTTAATCTCAAAAATTTCTGCCCAACCTTTACCATCATGCATTAGCAATTCAGGAAGTAATTTAGAAAGTTCTTCGTATGAATATTTTGTTAAATCTAAAAGATTATTTACATTTAAATTGACTGACATGATTATATCCCCATATCTTGATGCGTCTTGTTTGCTCGTAGAAAAATAAAATCCTCGTCCAATAAATCCTGAACTGCCTGTGCTATGTCCTGACATTGAGCTATCAAACACTTTAAATACAGATGAAGTACCATGATAAAATATCATAGGTTCGTTTGAGTTATTATTATTTATTTTTGATTCCGACAGGAGCATATTAACTCGTTGTGTTTTTTAATATTTCACCAACTTTTCTTTCTTGTCTTTTTACTCGCTGTCTTAAATCATATATACCGTTTGGATATTTCCCTCCATTTTCTTTGATTCTGTTTTGAACCCATGAAGATTCAAGCATTTCGATTGTGCCTATTTTCGGTTTTTCAATAGGGATATAAGATTTATAGGTGCTTCCATATTGATTATCTTGTCGAACCCACACATCGCCCATTTGAAAAACTTTATGCTTTCCTTCCTTCCAATCTTCTTGAACTCCAACAAAACTAACAGGCTCGTCAATTTCTTTTATTTCGGGCTTTTCACTTTTTTCAAATTTTTCTTTCAACTCTAAATATTCTTTTTCCTGCGCCTCCATTATAGCAAGTTGCATTTTTTGTCTAGCCAATGTTTTACTAGCCGTTGCAAGATTTGGGAAGTTTTTTAATTCAGCTCTGTTGGTATAACCTAGAAGAATTGGAACAGATTCACTACTAACGGTTTTGCTTCCGTCATCAACTGTTTCAATGGTATATTGATGTACAATATCTCTGCCTGTATCTGCACTTATTTGTGCTTGAGACCAATCTGAAATTCTTTTCATCACTTCATCTCCTTCTCTACTCGTACTAGATGTTGGAGTCCAAGCCCAACTGTAAGATACCAACTTATTTCCGTTCTTTCCGATTAATGGTGGGTCAAATGCAATTGTTTCATACGGACGGAATCGGCTACTAGCAGACATAACCTTGCTTGAGTCAGAAAAACTTCCTCCACCTTCCAATTTGTTTTTTTTATCTGCTTTCAGCTTGTTTATGTAGTCATCAAACTCTTTTATTAACTGTTTGCTTGACATCATTTCAGTAAATACTACACCACTAGCAATAGCATCATCGTAGGATTTACTCAATTCTTCATAATATTTTACCTCTTCTGTTGTCATTTCGATTATTTTTTGTATATTTGTTGTACCAAAAGATATTCTTTTACCCATTTGGCTATGTCGATTTCCTTTCGAGCATTCTTAGTTAGATGGGTTTTTCTTTTGGTAAATGTCCTGAATAAATAACAATTTTTTCCATTCTATCTTTACTTTGACTTAACTTTACAATTGTCTTAAAATTATATTCATACCATTGATTGTCAATCATTATGGTTGATTCCATAGTATAAATAAAATCCGAATTTCTTTTTAATGGATTATTTTCTCTTATCAACTCTTCGACTTTAACAGGAGTCGCATTTGCAACTATTTCTTTAATATGAAATAATGCCCTTAATTTATTATCTCCCGTCTTTTGTAAAAGTTCACCTACGGATATTTTAGTAAAATGTATCTCCTCTCCTGTGTGTTTGTTAATTACAAACTTATTTAGTAGGTCGCTATTCAAAAAATCTTTTACGGATTGTCGATATTCCCTTATATCCCCTGTTTTTTCAGATGTAATAATTGGGGCTATACCTGAAAATTCAACATCAGGGCTATCCTCTTTTCTCATAATACGACTCATCTTTCCTTCTTGCTCTAATTTTAATTGAGATAGTGTATTCTCAAGTGCTTCTTTTAAAGACTGAGAAATCTCAGGGTCTAATATTCTATCTTGAATTCTTTTAATCTTTGATTCGAGTTCTCCACCATCAGCAAAAGATTTTGATTGTCCATAAGTACGAATATTTTTTACTCCATTGTTATCTAATATTTCTTTTGCTATACTTAATTCTTGTGGAATTACAGCACCTATAAATTCGTTGAGTTTAATTTTCTTATCCGCTCCTAAATGTGATGGATAAGGAGCAATCAAAACTATTTTATGCATATTTGTGTCGGGAATCTTGGATTTAAAAGACATAACATTAAATCCGCCCGATTTCTCTGCAAACATTAATCCTGATAAGTCTGTTCCATAATATACAACTGATGGAGCGTTGATTCTTGTAGGCTCAATCTTCCCACCATCTTTAAGTTTTTCTTTTCCTGAATCTTGTTGAATAGCTTTTTTCTGATTACGAAATATAGCAAACCCTCTAGGTTCTGCTGATTTAACTTCGGACTTTATTTTTTTAGTTTTTTCTTCATGCTTACACCCACAATTTAAGTCTCCACCGTCTTCATAATTTACTTCATTTAATATTGTCTCTACTGCTCTTACTAATCCTAAATTATGATTATTTGATTTATTTTCATAATACTTTTCAGCAACTACACTATATGGAACTGTTGAATTCGCCAACCCCTTAAATCCCTTTACTATAGTTCCACTAAAGTCTTTATATTCGACTGCCTTACTTAGAATTATATTAAATTCTTTCCCATCTGCAAAATTCCCGCTATAAGGTATTTTAATATCCGTTGATGTTTTTGCTACCTTCTCTAGTATGTCTGCAATCTTTGCAATTTCGGATTCTTTATTACTTTCAATTCCGCCACCATCTTCATAAGTAGAACGGTCAGAAATATCTATGGCTTTACCATCAATGACGAAAGCTCTTTCAAGTTGCGGAATAACATAATGTTTACGAAGTGTTGCGAATCCGTGTCCTACTTTTTCTGCAACAGAACGTAATGTTTTAAGATATAATTTTTTACGGTCTGTTTCTTTTTCAGGTATCTCTTGTTTTTCTAACTTAGATACCATTTGATTATTTGCACCAAATCCACGTATATCCTTCGCTGTTATATCGAAATCAGAGAGGTATCGATTTGTGCGGTCTGCTTTTATTTGAAATCCATCAGAAGTAGTAAAAACTCTTTTTGAGGGAGAATTCTTAATCGCTTTTTTTAAATGTTTAGCAATACGCTCATCTGAAAAACTCTTTGTGTGCTCCACTCCTGATTTTCCAACATACTCCAAATGTATTTTATTTCCAATAACAGCTACTTGACTTTTTTTAAGACCCGAAATCCCGACATGTCCTACTTTGGCAGACGCTTCGTTACCAACACGCTCGAATGTTTTGTCCATTAAAGAAACTGCAAGTGCAGTCAATACAATCTTCGGGTTGTCGCTCTTCAAATCAGAACTAATATTATATCTTAGCCTTTGGATGTTATTGGCTAATTTTTCAATGCTCTCACGTTTCTTTCCCCAACGTGCTTCTAACTCTTCGGGAGTCGTCTCTTTAAACACACCACCTAATTTTCTTTTCGAATAATCATTGCTCATTCGACATGCTTTTTCTTTTTGCATCTCGTTTACAATCTCCTTCACAGTGCCTTTTCTGTTTATAGGTTTATCGTCTAGAACAACTAATCTACATGAAATAAAATCTCCGCTTCTTGCTTTACCTTGTTCGAATACACAACCTTCTTCACGAAATAGTTTATCTAAAACTTGTTTGTTTGTTTTATTCTGAAAGTTATATACTACCGAGCTCTCCATGCTTTCACGACAAAGAAAATATTCTTCCCCTTCAATTTCTACTACTTGAGAGCCATCTACAATTGTTTGGATGCCACCCATCGCTTGTCCTGTAACGGGGTCATTATGTCTTTCTCCGTGAAAAAGTCCCGACTTATCGTTTGGTGGTCTGTTATTGATATTTGACATTATCTAAATAGTTTTTGGAATTAACAAAAATAGTGTTTTTCGAGTGCATTTAAAAATAAAATTTTGCAGTAATGTATTTTTTAGTATATTAGCCCATTAATATCAACACATAAATCTGTAAACTAAAAACCAATACAATGGCAAAGAAAAACAAACCAACACCTTCTAAAAGCAAAGCTGAAAAGGTGGTTAAGGCTAAATCAACACCTAAAAAAACAGTTGAGAAAGTTGTAGTAAAAAAAAGTAAACCTGTTGCTCCTAAAAAAGTAGCAAAGAAAGTTTCCAAGCCTGAAAAGAAGGTTGTAAAAAAAGTAAAAGTAGTTACCAAAGAGGTAAAGGTGGCTGTCCCAAAAGTGAAGGTTGAAAAAGTAGAAGTAGTTAAGGAAAAAGCCATTAAGAAAGAAAAAACTGTTGCACCAAAAATAGAAAAAGAAGTTGCTCCCAAACTTGCAAAAGAAAAGAAAATTAAAGTTATAAAAGCACCAAAGGAGGCGATTACTGTTGCAAAGGAAAAAGAAAAAACTGTAGAAACTGCACTTGCCGATGAAAAAAAATTAGATTTCGAACGGATTTTTGATGTAAAAGGAGGAACTAAACTTCTATTCAACAGCCTAAACATAGGAGGTGATGTTAAAATTAGAAGAACAGAATCTTTTAGATATGAAATTACAGGATTAATGACTGATGGTGTTACCCCTTTTGTTTATCCTTTTGATTGTAATCCAAAGTCAGATGATGGAGATGTTTTATGGCAAGATTTGTTAAATTACGAAAAGGCTGTTAAATCAGGAGCAGATACAAAAAAAGTAGCTGAAAGTCCAAAGCCTGTTGAAAAAGAAGCGAAGAAAGAAGCTATTACTCCAAAGCCAATTGAAGCACCTATTGTTACTCCAACCCCTGTAGTTGCCGAAACGGTTAATCCTGTTTCAGACAATGATGCAATTGTTGCAAAAATGCAAGGTTATGGAAATAGTATTGCTGATACAATCAACAATACATTCCAAGTGAAAGTTCAGGGAGCAATTGCTCAGGGTGATGTTCAACGATTGCTTAATGCATCTTCAAAAGAATATACTTACGAAATTAAGGCAGACCAAAATGGAAGATACATTGTTTTAACTCAAGGAGCAAACTCTATTCGTGTTCCTCAAGACGAGACAGCATATTTGCCAATTAATTAAAAACTACTATCACTATTAAAAAAGCCTCTACATTTTTGCAGAGGCTTTTTTAATTTTATAAAATGGGCTTGGCAATATTTTTATAAAAATAAGAACATCGCCAAGCCCTAAATGTTATAGCTAATAGTGAAAACAGAAAGAGCCTTCAATTTTAACCGAAGACCCATTCTGTGCATTAACCTAACTAACTATTTATTAGCCTTTCCAAATACATATCCAACTCCAAATGTCATATTATAGGTCGACACAGAATGAGCGACATGTTTTTTCTGTATCTGTGCATCATCAATAAACCCTAAGCTATCATAATATAACCGTTTACTATTAAAATAAAAATTTCCGTAAGCTCCAACAAAGTCAATGCTTACCATCAAACATAACTTCTGTCTCTTTCCCATGTTATATCTCGCACTTAGACCAAAATCGTATGCAAATGAAGAACTACTAGATGCTTTTTCATAATATGTTTCATTGTAACTCCATGATATAAAATCAAAATATATAGTAGATTCAGGTCTATTTGTAAAATTAAATCCTCCCAATATTCTAGCATCAATACAAAATTTCTTAATTGGCATCGTAGCGTACAGACCAATTAGCGTGTTTGTCTGAGAGTAACTGCCATAACCAATTGTCTTAAAGGTGTAGTCTAACTTATCTTTATAACCCAATGAATTCATTAAACTTTTTTGTTCTGAGATAAATGGAGTTGTTGACATCTCATAAACGCCCATATCAATTTTAGTTGTTAGCCCTAAATTTGATTTGAAGAGTGGCGTACTAAAATTTACACTAAAACTTCCTCCTGTTGACGCACTACCAACATATTCATTGGAGAAGTCTCCTAAAGGGATGCCAAGCCCAAAGTTTAAGCTAGTATATCCTGTTGCTTGTGCTTTTTCTGAGTCCTGCCCACTCACAAGTGTCGTAAAAGACAATAATACGAATGATGATAATAATATTTTTTTTCTCATTTCTTTATACTTTTTTGTTTGTTATTGCACAAATATATAAAAATAATCGTAATACCGACAAATTTGTCGTAATAATTTTATAAAGTCTTGTTGAACTTTGACTTGTGCAAAAGGCTTATAAATCAGAAATAAAACAACTCGGAAAGAAAATAAAGAAAATTCGTACCGAGAGAAAAATGACTCAGCAGACACTCGCTGACCTGTGTGAATTAGATATTAGAACTATTCAGAGAATTGAAGTCGGAGAATATGGAATAGGATTACACAATCTTTATGCATTAGCAGACGCTTTTAAAATGAGTGCTTCGGAATTAATTGATAAATAAATTAAACTTAATAAATATGACACAAGATGGAGCAATGACTTCTTTGAAAAACAACAAAGATAGATTTACAAATAAGAAAATTAGGAATAAAATTTCAGGACAAGAATACTTTATAACATCAGTAGAAATAGAGAGAACAGATAATACTGACAACGGATATGATGTATATTGTTTTGGAAAATGTATTTCTGATGGGAAACCTGCAAAAGTATATGTAACAGATGCCAATGTTACACATGATATTATTGCCTAAAGGTTATAACTCACTTAGCTCTTCTTGAGAGAATCCATTTGGAGAATAACTGTCTTTCCCATGACCTAATATGAATCCTGCATCTAATTTTGCAGATTGCAGATATATTTCATTTTCTTTAAATGGCTTTAGTAAATTTATAGACACTCTTCCTGACCATTTATTATTGAATTCGATTATCATATCAAGAATTTTACATTCCAATTCACCGACTTCTTCTTTTGCTTTTTTTACACTTTTGTCTTCCATGACTTTTATTTTAAAAATATAAATCCCACTACTAGCTATAACACAGGTTTGGCAATATTGGCGATGCATTAGCTCCGTTAGATAAATTTTATTAAATTTGAAAATGGATTTTCTAATAATAATTGCAGTTTAAAATCGCCATCATCGCCAAGCCTGAAAACGTTATAAAATTAAACAAATTATTTGATTTCTACAACAATTTTTTCTTTTTTTATGGACACCAATCAAGGTAAATTTCACATCCATATTAATTAAATTTCTTTGTAATCACGATATATTCTAGCACAAATATATTGTGGATTTTGAGCCATGTAATCATCAACTATTTTTTTAATTGCAGGACGCATTGCTTCAAATTTTAACATAGTAGTTACAAATCCTGTTAGCCATTTCTTTTTAGACTCTTCTGTATCAAATTTTTTGACCTTCTCCATATATCCTTGTCTAGCGTCTTCGGGAAAATCTTTTTCATAAGCCCCATTAAAGTGTTTTAATGTTTCATATAATCCATCGCAGAATTTTTTATAATTATTTTCTTGCATTGGTTTCTCAGGTATTATATGTTCGTAATCATAAGCTGATACGTTCTGATTGAAATGATGCTTGTTTGTGTAAAATATAGCATGTAATTTATTTTCAAATTTAATTTTCTTAGTGATTTCAGGTTCACCAAGTTCAGAAAGACAACGAATTTCTGATTCGGTTTCATCATCAATATCGCATAGAAATATAGGGGCAGAACACTCTCCAATTTCTGAATGTAACAACTCAGGAGAACCTATGTCACCATTATTACAAAAATAAGAAAGTATCTCTACTTTTGTTCCGTCTTCATTAAGTGGCTTGACGTCCCACATGTTCGGTTTTTTAATGTCTGTTGTTTCCATTTTATTTTTTATTTATAGATTATCAAACAATGATTTTTGTAATTCTTCCTTTGAAGCAAATGCGTTAAACTCACGAACAGGAGTTGTGTAGTCCTGCGTGTAATAAGAAATCATTGACTCTCCTTTTTTGGATTCTGTTCTACAACCACTATTGTCCTGAGACCACCCACTAAACATATTAATTCCTGTTATTTGTGCTTTTACAGGCATTCCTCCATTCATGAAGAAAATTAATTCTCCAATATCAAATTTTGATTTTGCTTCCATTTTTATCTATTTTAAAAATATAATTATTCGTTCAACCATGTTGTTGTATTTGCTGAAATCCATTCTTGTCCCGTCTAATGATAGACTATTGGGCTTATTAAATTGTTTAAATATGAAATCATCACCTTTCCTAAAAGTTTTCAAAGAATTTGTAGGAATAAAATCAAATACTCCTGTCAATAAATATTTGTAATCAAGTGTACAAGATGCGATGGTTTCAAATCGTTCTACAATGTCTGCAATTTGAATACTGTCTAAATATAATGGCACACCATTCTTGTATAGGAATCTAATTAAAGATATTTCTCCATCACAAATAAATTTATCACTGACATCTTTAAAGTTACAGTCTATAGCTAGTGATTTCCATTTCCCGTCTTCCTGTGCTTTCATTTTTTTTAGTTTTTAGTTGGTTTGGTAATTTCCTTAATTATCATAACCAAACTTGGGTATGATTTTTTATACGCTTCTACAAATTTATCGGCAGTTGGAATATCGTACCAACAACAATATCCAATATCTTCATCAGAAAAATAATATCCATCTTCTTTTGTGTCATAAAATAGTTTTTGACCTATTTCATTTTCGATAAAATAGATTGGTTGGTCTGATTCAACTTTAACTAATCCTGATGCCTCTCCTTCTTTCATAACATCCTGATTATCTCTTATGTAGGCTGTTATTCCGCCTCTTTCAAGTTTGTTGTCTCGCATAAATTTCTGAGCCTCTTGATATGTTGGAAATCTCACACAATCAGAAACAAACTTTTCAGCTACTTGAATTCCTTTGGGAGAATCAATCACGTATCCTCTTGAACCTGTATGCTTATTTATTAATTTTATACAATAAAAAGTCGGTATCATTTTTTAATGTTTTGATATGTAATATTTTAATGCTTCACGTATTGATTTTTTCCATTGTTTTTTCTTTACAAAAAGTGTGAATCCACCCTCAATTTTTTGATTCCCAACAACTGCTTGTTGATAGCCCTCTTCAACAATAGCAAATAATCCATTGTCATCATAAATTAGATTGGGTGATGCTCCAAATCTAGTGAATGTTTCTATGATGAAATCGACTTCATATATATCGAAATATTTTTTTATGGCTGAAATTATATTTTTCTGATACTCATCAGCTATTTTACTTTCAACATCTTCTTTTAGGATAGAGTCTCGTTCGTCTAATAGTTTTTTAATTACTGTTATTTTCATTTTTATTTTGTTTTTAAGATACGCTTTCTGCGAAATTAATAGCCATTTGTTTTGCATCAGCTAACGTTTTTGCTGTCCAAGAACCTTTACCCCACTTCTTCGGATATGGTCGAATAGAAACAGAGGTGTCACCAATGAACTTATCTTGAGACTTGTCACCTTTATCACCCATAAACTCAGAAGTAACACTTACTCCACCTTTTACAACCTTATATGTATGCTTGTGACACTCATTGAAAGATTTGTTATGTCGCCTCAAATCAGATAAAAATTCCGATTCGTTACTTGGGCTATATCCTGCATCACCTTGTTTTACTTTAGAACCAATTCCAAATCCATAAATAGCCCTGTGACTCCAACCGTACCACTTTTGCTCTTTAGGATTGAAGCCAAGTTGAAATTCTACTTGCTCGGTTATTCCTTTTTTCTTGAGAAATTTTTCTTTCTTCTCATCATGCTTATAATTTAATTTCATTTCTTTAATTTTTTTAAGACTATTCTGATAATGGTTTAAGGACAACACTTATTCTATTTGGTGGTTTTGGTTCACACGTAGCACAATGTCTGACTATCTCAAAATGAGGACTGTCTTTACTGTTGCAACAATCACACTCAATATCATATCTATAATATTTTCTCTGTAGTGATGATTGTGTATTGCACATATCACAATTTCCATATTCAATGTTTCCGCTCATATTTGTTAATTTTGCAATCAGTTACGTTAATGGTTTTGCCTGTTCATGCAATTTTGCAATGGCTACAATTCCGTCCACATCACCCATATCTTTACCTATTAACTGGTCAAGAAAGGCGGCAGAGGCTTTATTAGCAACTTCATGCACCACTTTATTGTCATGCTTATGCCCTGAAAAATCAAACGCATCCTTAAAAGCCATTGCAATATTAGCTTCCCAAGAAATCCTATAACCTTTATCGTTTTTGATTTCTTCGCAAACCCTGTTAATTGCATCACTTAAATTTACTTTTTTCATTTTGTTTTATTTTTAGTTTATTTTAAATTGGATGTATAATGCTTTTTTTATCGTTCTGCCTTCTATTCTGACAATAGAGGATTATGGATGCAATTTACATCCATGTTTTAATTCTATTTGTTTCAATGTCAACATAATTATTTATCTTTAAGCGACCCCTCCACAATTAGTGCATGTAGCTATCGGTGGTTCGAGACTAATTATATTCACATTATGTTCCTCTGTACATTCACAGAGCTTAATTTCTCCAACGATGCTAGAATCTTTTGATTCCATTGCACTTAAAAGTTGTTCTATCTTCCTCTTGTTAATATTTACTTGTTCTGCATTTTGAATAATAATTGGCATTAGCTTAGGATTTTTTTCTAACGCTAAAACCATATCAGCTAATCCGTATAGTGGAGTTAATTGATTTCTTAATTTCGCTTCTAGTGTTTCTGTTTCCATTATTCATCGTGTTGGATATTTTCTGCGTCAAAATTCATAACAGAAATATTTTTATTTGCTATTATCTCATTCTCTAATGTTGAATCGTCTTTTATATAAGGGCTATTGTTTTCTTGCCCTAGCGTTGAATCATCAAGGAGTGTTGGGTCATAAAATTCTCCTTTCTTGATTGCGTCTGACATCTGTGCTATTTCTATCGCTTCATCTTTTGTTATTTTAGCATCGGTATTTGAATCATTATCTAATCCTAATTTATTTTTCACAATAAATGCTGTTAAGAATTGGTCTTTTTGTTTTAAATATAATTGCCAAAAATATTTGAATTTTTCTGTTACTTCAATAAATTGAGCAGAAGTTAATGAAACTAATACAAGTTTTTTTACTTTCTGCATCTTTACGTCAGCAGAAGGGTTAACATCCCAAATACACTGAGAAAGTATAGCTACTTCATCTTCAAAATCATTAATCTTAAATTCTCGTTTTAATGATTTTAGGTCGCTTACATCTTCAAGAGTTAATCCGTATTTAGCTATGATTTTTTCTAGCATCTCTCCTGCTACATCACGCTCATTCTCTTCTCCTCTTTCGTGAAGCTCTTTTATTTTTAAGCATAACTCTCTGATTTTGTCAACATCAGGAGTTACATTTGTTAATTCTTGATTCATTGCTGTTTTTATTTTTCTGCGGGTTGTTCGTGATATTTTTTTTCAATAAAAAAGTAATCGTGAATAACTTGCCAATCTACTGTATATCCAAAATTTTTGTCGTCAATGTGATAGTGAGCATAAGGTTTTCTGTTTTTTCCTAAATGAGCAAATGGACTATCGGGATGCCCTTCATTTACAACATCAAATACAATTCCGAGTTGTTCGAGAAAATCAATTACATCAGATAAGTTTTTGCCCTCTCTACAAGTCCATAAAATTAATCTATATCCATGCTCCTTTAATTTTTTTATTGTATAAATAGCCATAGGTAATGGTTCTCCTATTTCGGGAAATTTGTCTTTCACGATAGTCCCATCTACATCTACTTTTATTATGATGATTTTCTCCATTTTAATTTTCTGAATCTTTTATATAGTTTTTTTTATCCGACATCCTTTGCATTTCTTCTAACTCTCTGTGACTTATTTCGTCTCTATCATACAGGATGTTGCTTCCTGCACTAATTAAGTATATTGCAACCTTTCTAGAATTGAACACAAATAGTATAATCCAAACCATACAGGCAAAAACAAATCCAATAATCTGCATTATTCGATTTATAAAAAAACTTACTATTGTAAAAATCATATTAATCATTATGTTGTCAACCTAGTCGTAAATTTAATTTTAGAGTCTTTGAATTTAATAAATGACAGTTTCTCGTCTACACATTTTTCGCATAAATGGGCGGTCATATTTGTTAAATCTTTTCCGCTATGATACCCCCAATTTGCTTCCAACTTCATGTATTCAAAGGAATAATACATTTCCTTATTATCAATTCGTGCAGGGTTGTCAATTACTCCTTCATTCACTTTACATGACTTTAAACATGAATCGCAAATAATATCTATGACTACTTCTTCTTTTTTTATTTGTGTTTCTTTGATTTCCATTATTTTATTGGCTCTTGCTGTATTCTTTTTGGAACAGAAAAAACTTCCGATAGCAACTTCACGTTCTCTACAGAAAAATTAAAATCCTTTACAATTAAATCATAGGCGTGAGAACCGCATAATTTTATAATTGGCATTTTTGTTTTAGAGAACAATAATTTTAAGTAGTCAACAAACGTTTCTCTTGATGAATATAAAAATCCATTTATTTCGTTCTGAACCAATATGCTGTAAGGCTTCATCTCTACAGTAATAATAGGAATTTTATACACTCCCACCTCTAGAAACTTGTTGTAATCTTCACTCGTTTCATTATAGACATTGTTAATCAATGGAATGAAGAGTAAATCAAGTTCTAATGCATTCAACTGTTTAAAATAGTGAACTATTGAAACAGGGTTTACATAATCATAAGTAACTCCTGCTAATACCTTTTCTTTATCTTCTTCTTTTAATCCGTAAAAAATTAATTTTACTTTATCACCAAACTCTTTGTTAATGGCTTTGAACTGTTCGTTATAATACTCAATATTCTCTAGACTTATTTCATCTACAATTATACCAATATTGAAAGTAGTCTTACTTTTTTTTGTTCCTTCTTCTTGGTTTGGTTGCGGACTTGGATTTCCCTGATTTGTCTGTTGATTTGCTTGTACTGTTTCCATTTGGCTTAACCGATTTAATTGCTTTTTTACTTACTTTTTTTGGTTTTGATTCTAAAGGAATTTTTTTTTGCTTTTTCTGAACATCCTCTGCCTTAATCTTCTTGGATACCATTTCCGTCTTATGGATTTCATCTTCGACTTCTTTGGGATGTATGACCGTCCCAATATCTTGTGCATCGAAATCAACATTCTCATATATTATGCTTGTGTCAATCATGAACGGAAAACTACCGATAGCTAATTTAGTTGAGACTCCTTTATATTTATCTTTTATTAATTCTTTTACTTTTGTGATAATATATTTTTGAAGTTCTCTGTTTGACACCAATGCAATGTCTGCAAAGAAAATATTATCTTCTACGTCATTGATAACAGAGCTCTCGCTAAAAATATATTTGTAAGGATGTTTTTCGCTTAACTCATAAAAATTGAAATCTATACTATAAACTATTTTTGCTTCGGGGTTACGCTCACGTATACGTGCGTATATTTCGCTTACAAGCGGTTGTGTTGTGAATGGAAAAACAAAATATTCAGCCCAATCAATTATCTTATCTGTGAATTCAACTTCTTTTCCACCTAGCAATTGCCCTTCGGGGTCAAACTTTGAAATGGTAGTTATTGCGGTAGAAATATTTTCAGAACGCATAATACGTGATGGCAAGAGCATTTTGTACAAATGCTTCCCCGACAATTGTGGATTTATAAAAAGAATATTTTTTTCTCTTCCCCAAGTGTCGAACTGCTGATTGCAATACGCTTCATCAGTCATTGACCTTGTTAATTCTATAATTGCCTTCATCTGTTGTTGTCTCTTATTTTTACTCTTACTTTTTCATATCTAACACCGTCAGTATTTACTACAATTCGAGGACGTTTTTTCTTTTCAACTGTTTTAATCGGGTTAACCTTTTCGTTTTCGGATTCCATTATTCTTATTTTTGTTCAAATTCTAAAATATATTTTTCAATCCTTCCTAATCGCTCATGATTTAGCATTGAAGGATTTTGACCAAATAATTCAAAAACTCCAAAAACTAAATTTTTATGTGACCGACCTGTGGTCAAATAATATTGAAGAACCTTTATATCGGATTCGGCTCGATTATCAAATAATCTCATTCCAACACACCACAATATTGCAAAAAACACATAATCGGGGTTTATCTTATATGAAGAAAATTTTGTCTTGTCTAGTTCAATTATTCCTGTCTTATGGGAAATTCTCGCATTTGTAGATAGAACTCCACCTGTAACGACATCTCTTATCTCTTCACAATAACGAATATGGTAATTTCTTTTATCAGAAAAATATTCTCCTGCACTTAATGTTGTATACCTTTCAGAGAAGTCTTTTGCCAAACCTAAAAGGTCTTCATCAGGAATAAATTTCTTATCCTCTTTCATTTTTTTAGTTTTTCGATTTATTATTAGAAAACGGAATTGAAGTAACTGTTGGGTCATTAATATCGAGAACTTCTATTGATTCATAAACTAGGGCATGTAGTTTTTGCTCCGAATATCTTTTTTTATTTATTCGATAGTATATTTTATTCTCGTGTGTCTTTGGTTCAATTTTACGAACGGTGTACGCTCTTCCTTTTGTTTCAAATGGGAGTTGATATACAATGTTGTCGGGAGTTATTATGACATTGGGTAGTCCATTGATACGCCACTTTACCTTTAGTTTTGTTGTTTCGGAATTGTTTTCCATTATGCCAATTATTATAGTTGGGCTAAAGTAGGCATAAAGTGTAATTGATGTAATTGTGGTGGTAAAAAGTTGCAACGATTTTATTAACAAACTACTGTTGGAACGATTTAGGAATTTGAAAAAAATAAACCGTTCGTTCGTTTGGTTTTAATGGCTGATAGGTTGGAAGGTCGAGCAACACAAATCCGTTGCGTTCAATCCTATGGTACAGAAATATAGAGCCTCTTGGTGCATCAGACATTTTGTAGGTTTTTATGAGTGTTCCAACAACCTCATATTTTATATCTAAGTTGGTATTCATTGGTAATTATTGTTTTTCATCATCCAAAGGTAATTCTAATTTTTTTATTTCCTCTTCTACCGATTCCCAATATTTTAATCTACGTAATGAGTCGTGAGGAGGAATGTTTGCTTCTTCACAAATTTTAATGTCTTCATTGGTTTGCTCTTTCAAATAGAATGTTGTTATAAGGGCACACTTCTTTGCGTTGCCCCAATTGCTTTCTGCTCGAAATGAAAATACGTTTGTATACGCATGGTGAGTGTGTTGGCTAATAATTTCAAGAGCCTTATGTTTTGGTGACAAATTCATATTCTGTTTTTATATAATAATTATTAATATTCACTTTGGACATCAGGATTCAACGTTTCTATTTCCGCATAGGCTTCTTCAAACTCTTTTGTGATGTAAGGGTTAATCGGTTTTTGTTTTGCGATATAAGACATACAAGCATTCAATCCCGCTCTTGGATATTTTTTATAGATGGGCAGAACCCATTTTAAATCTAGTGCATCTATTAAAACACTATCAGCACATGCATAATCGAAAAAATCATTTGCGTTACATGCAATCCCAAATGAGCCATTTAGCAACGCAATTAATTCGTCATATAATAATGATTTGTCTTCTTGATTTTCCATTTTATTTTATCATTGGGAAAATTGTTGATATATCCGTCAATTCCATGCCACTTGCCTGTTTGTGACCGCCGCCTTTATATTTTTTTGCAATCACCGAACAATCAATTTCGGGCTTCGTAGAATACAAAGAAACTCTCCAACTTTTTCCGTTGAATTGAAATGGAATCATTATGTCATGTTTGCTCTCATCGTAAACAGATTTAAACACATCGGAATTAAATAATCCAACATTGACACAGATTGCACGTAATCCTTCGAAATTCATTTCAAAAGACGCTTCCGAACATTGAGTTTTATTTACTATACCTTGATATTTTAAAACTGTAACTCCTTCTTTTATTATAGAATCAACATCACGAGCGACATCTTCAAATAGGTGTACAGGGAATGTTTCAGCAGAGGTACAATATAATCTCATGCCGAACTGAAAAGGTAAAATAACATTATCCCAACGATGCTTATCTTGGTTTCTCCAAGTATCATATTCACCTAGTAACTGTATTGCTAAGGGCATTTTTGTATCAGGGAATAAATAATTCCAAGTTCCTTCACACGCAGATATTCCGTCTTTCAATACTGCTGTTAAAAATTCTCCATGCTCCTGAATAAATTCTTTGTAATCCTTTATCGATGAGGCGTGATGGTCAATCCACGTCATTTGATTATTTGAATGCTTCGCTAATTTAAGCATATCTTCCATTGAGTCAAGGCAGACATCAACCATTATGATTGGCTCTCCTGCGGGAATTAAATCATAAGGAACAGGCTCTTTGTATTGATAGCCAATTAGCTTTAATTCTGTGCCATCGTTCTTTTGGTCGTGCCATCTTTTTACGATACTTGCGGAACTCCATCCGTCAGCATCCATTCGGTGATAGATACAAATCATATATTTATTAGTTAGTATTTATTATGTTTTTTCATATTATCTATGGCAAATAAAGGTTGAAGATTAGTATAATGAAAACATGCCCTCTGTTCTTCTTCCTTTGAAAAGTCAAAAGAAGAACAAGGTTTTATATGGTCTATATGCCAACAAGAGCCATAATTTTCCCATGTCATGCCCTCTACAAATTTTGCTTCTATATATATTTTAAAAAAATCAACTGAACATCCTAATAAAATACTAGTCCTGTCGGATTTCTGATTTTTTTTAATCGCATTATATATCCTTGTCCTAAGATTTTTTTTAATCTTAAACAACGGGTTCAATTTTTTTTCTTCTTTTTCCCAATCTGAATTTTTTTTTAATTTTTTCTCTCTATTTTTACTATACCAATTTTTATGATATTCTGACATGTATTCCTTATTTTTTTTTCTCCATTCAGAATGACGAATTAATATTTTCTCTTTATTTTTGTTATATATTCTTTTACTACTTACGAGAGCCTTTTCTCTATTTTTCCAATAACTCTTCATTGCCATGTCTCTATACTTCTGCTTGTTTAATCCTTCCCTTATAACACGTTCTTCTTTGTGACAAATTTTACAATAATTAGATTTGCCAAATAATCCATTTTTACTATTATAAAAATCATCCAATAGTTTATCCTGCTTACATTTTGAGCATTTCTTTCTTTGCATATTAGACTTAAAAATTATTTTAGGTTAGTCATAGTGCTGTGTTAGTTGATTTGAAATTCGGTGATTGCCTTAAATAATTTAATAGTTTTCTTTCTTCTATTGTTATGTTTTTAGGAATCCAAATACAAACATTAATCACAATATCTCCACGAGTCTTATCATTTATGTTTGGAAGACCGTAGCCTTTCATATTTAATACTGTGCCTATTGGTGTTCCTGAATTTATTTTTATTGCAACTCTATTTTCTAGTGTTGGGATTTCTACATTAGCTCCCAATAATACATCAATAAAACTTAAATAACAATCATAATGCAAATTATCTCCTATTCTATTCAACAATGGGTGTTTTACTTCTTCTACAACAATAATTAAATCTCCTGATGCTAATCCATAATCTCCAACATTTCCCTTACCTGCCATTGTTATATTCATTCCATGACTTATACCCGCAGGAATATTTATTGAAATTGTTTCTTCTTCTCGTACTGTTCCTTTTCCTGAGCAGATTTTACATTTTTTTTCTTCACTAATAGATGGCTCTCCCTTACAAGATTTACAAACAACTGATTTAGGAATTTTTATTTTCTTCGTTACACCTCTTAAAATTTCCTGAAAGGTTAATTTCATTGTAACCTTTAGGTCTGAACCTTTTGTTATCTCCCTCCCATATTGCTTTCCAAAGATATACTCCATGTTCATATTAGAGTAATCCTGATTAGGTGGAGGTTGTGCAGGTTTTTGTTTCTTTACAACCATCAACGATTGTTGCTGTTGGTCGTATTGTTTTTTTCTTTCTACATCACCTAATACTTCATTTGCTTCTGATATTTCTTTAAATTTTTCTTCTGCTGATTTGTTATTGGGGTTTTTGTCGGGATGGTATTTCATAGCCATTATACGGTACGCTTTTTTAATCTCGTCCGCAGTAGCAGTTTTTGTTATGCCTAATATTTTATAGTAATCTTTTTTAATCACAAATCAAAGATTGTCTATTGTTTATACGAAATAGATTTTTTCAAATCCGTTCGATTAATTTTTGCTTGTTCTGACTTCTTTAAGATGGATTCATCTGCTAAATCAAATTGATTTTTCATCTCATCATTCATATAATGATAATAAGTGTCAGCAGTCGTAGAAATTGACGAATGACCAATAAATTTACTAGCCATCTCTATTTTAACTCCATTATTTAAAACATGCGTTGTTCTTGAGTGCCTTAAACAATGCGGTGTGAGTTCCTTGTCAAAATTTAAAATATTAATAATCTCATTAAATTTTACTTGAATTGACCTTGATGAATAGCAATCTCCTTTCTTTTGTCCCTCAAACAGAAAGATAGAAGGATTGTATTTTGAGATGTAGAATTGTATTTGAATTATGGTCTGTTGCGGAAGAGATATAATTCTGTCTTTACCCCCTTTAGCGTCAACTATTTTTAATGTACGTTCCTCAAAATTAATATTACTTATGAGTATCGATGCGACTTCACTCGTTCTCATCGCTCCTGAATACATTGTTTGAAACAAAGTTTTTTGCTTCAAATTTTTGATGGTATCCATAAATAGCCCCGTTTGCTCGATTGTTAAGATTGGTCTGATTTTTTTTCTCTTTTTGGGTCTAGCAATATAATATTCTTGTCGTGGACGGTGTAGTACTTTTTCGTAATAGAATTTAACTGCATTGATAAGTGAATTCTGATACGATTCTGATATTTTATCATTCTCTACAAGACTAGATAAATAATCAATAATAGAATTTTTGTTTATGTCGTTGTAAACGAATCCATCAAATGCATATAAAAATTTTAGAAATGAACTACAATAATTTACAATTGTATTTTCTCTATATCCAACTCGAATTAATTCACGCTTATATTGTTTTAGAATAATTGATTTGTGATTGGCATCAAGTGGAGCATTTAAAAGTTCTACTCCATTATTTATAAAATGTTCTATCCACCAAATTTCTTTTTCTTCCCAATTACTCTCGCCCACTATCTCCAATAATTTAATTACAGGCTTAGTATTTTTATCTCTTAGCGATTTAATCCATTGAATTTTTTGAATATTACTTCCACTATAAGATAAGTGAGCAGATAGTCTCACAGATAATAAATTCTGAGTCTTACCAATATATTTTACTACATCGGAAAATGGACAATTTAGTGAATAAATTTGAATATTGTTTTTTATCATAGGTTTGTAGTGAAAATAAAATTCTGATTATCAATTAGTTATACCTATTGCGTATATTTACCGTTCTGACGCAATCCACAACGCACGAAAACCTTCGCTGATTGCGTCAGAAAAACACGGGCTTTTACCTCGATTCTACTTGTCCTGCGGACTGCGTAGAACAATGGCTTTTAAGCCATTGAAACGAGCTAAAAGCCCGTGTTTTTATATGCAATTTTTGCTTTCTCCCCACTTACCATCACAAGTTCCATTTCTTAATATGTCCAGCCCACATTCAGCAGCAAACACTTTCTTGCACTTGTAGCATTGCCATTTAACTATTCCTTCTGCGTTCCTTGTTTGCATATCCTTTGCTCTGAATAAGTGTTTGCAAGTCCTCCGTTGAAAGAAAGCAAAAACAGCACACAACATCGGCTTAAACAAAATAAAATTTATGTCTTTTATATTTTTCATTGGTATAAATTTTACTTCGTTAAGCCGTAACCGTTCTGACGCAATCCACAACGCACGAAAACCTTCGCTGATTGCGTCAGAAAAACACGGGCTTTTACCTCGATTCTACTTGTCCTGCGGACTGCGTAGAACAATGGCTTTTAAGCCATTGAAACGAGCTAAAAGCCCGTGTTTTTGTGCGCTATTGGCTTTTGTATTAAACGGGTAACAGCCATCAGCCAATACATTCATAATAATATTTCTACTGTTACAAAATCTCTTTTATACACCTTCATCAAGGATAATCCCTGATGGTGTATTACCTCCCATTCATATCTGTCTGAATATTCTTTTATCAATCCACCATCAGGGGCAGATGCAATCATTGTCGGCTCTTTATTTTCGCCCTCCTTCACATTGATAACAATGCTTTTTACATTTTTATATTCTTTTTCCATTTTCAACTAATTTAATGTTTGTAAATGAGTTTACATCGCTATCATTTGCGTTTACAAATTCTATTGGTATTCGCTTCAAAAATATAAACCAATGATGCCCCGTTTCTTCTGTGTAAAATTCCGTAATTGCATCTCCAAGTATTTCTCTCTGCCATTGCTTACACATTTCAAAATCCTTATCGGATATTGATGGAGAAATTTTACATTCAATCGCTGGCGTTTTGCCCTTATATTTAATAAGTTTAACCTCCGCTCTATTGGGAAGTGCTTCTCTGATTCTGTTTAAGTCAATCTTTGTCATTGTATATTGTTTTTAATAATTCAATTCAACAGCCACCCGTTTAATACAAAATCCAACAGCAAGGGCTAAAGCCCGCACAACACATGGTTGTAGGCAATAAAAAAATTCCCCTTTTATTTTCTTTCATCTGATATTTTTTTACCAACTGAGGCAGTTGCACTTCGTGTGCCACAACCATCGTCCGTTCTCGGCAATGGCTCAACGCTTTCCATACCGTTCTTCTGCATCTATCTCAAAAGAAATTTTATCCAAAAGCATATCCGTATCATCTTTTTCGTTTGAAACCATTTGTATCATCCGCCTCACCACATAGGGTTGAACTCCGTGATAATCTAAACCTACCGTAAATTCTTTGCTTTGTAGCAGTTTTATTAAGTTTGGCTCATCCACGCTCAATATCACTCAATGCCTATATGTTTTGGATAAAATTTTCCAGCACACAGTTAGGCGGATGAAGAACTTTCTCCACGCCACTGCCGAGAACAAGGGATTAAAAGATACCCCTGCTTCATCGGTTGGCGGAGTGTTTTGCTTTTTATTTTCTGTTTTCATAATTGAAAGTTTTTACATTTTTATACGGGGCATCTTTAATCCCCGAACCGTTAGTGGCAATTAAATTATTAAAAAAGAAAAAGCCCACGCACTCTTTCAGTTTTTTCAAAACTGTGAAAAGGTTAAAACGCTTCACAACTTTCCTCGCATCCGTTACTACTATCCAATTCAATTCCAAATAAGGTTTTTTGCTCATACATAATAACATTTTTACTTTCATCTTTAGCCAATTCAAAAGGCTCTTTACTCATTTCAATTATTTTACTTGCACTTAAATTTCCTCTGTGAAATCTCAATGGTGGTTTAATATTCAAATTGTCCTTTCTTCCTTCGGGTATAAAATTTTCGTATTTATTTTCCATTTCAATATCCCAATCAAAATCCGTTGGTCTTTCTTTAGCAATGGTCATTAATTTTCTAATTGATTTTTTCCAACAGCTTTTACAATTTCCCTCGTAGCTTTTAATCTGTAAATCAAAAGGCATATTCATCCAAAATTTATTTACATCTTCCTTTCGTGTCGGTATCATTGAAACAAGCGGATAAACAAGCCTTTCCTTTTTTTTGTGAACGCTCATTCTATCAAATTCATCTACTCTTATTCCAATGGCAGTTTGATATTCTTTATTCTTCAATCCCATTTGAACTTTCATAAAAGAACGGATTGCGTATTTTTTCATATACTCACTACAAAATGGGCTTGTCCTATTCGGTATTGAATACTTTTTTATAATGTCCTCAAATGGCTGTCCTGTTCTATTTGCTGTATCAAAATCAACTACCCTTGCTCTTATTCCAATCCCTGCGGTTGGGTTCGTTACAGGCTCAATCCAAACGGTATTAAAGTTCAGTTCCTTGTCACACTTATTTATAAACTGTAAAGTTTCTTCGTGTTCACGCCCTGTATTGCTAAATACAACTACCATATCAAACTCATCCTTTTTATTTTCTAAAAGCCATTTAGTCATAAAAGCAGAAGTCCTACCACCACTAAAACTTATAAGTAATTTCTGTTTATCCATTGTGTAAAAATGCCCTCGCACCCCTCCTTTTTTTCTTTTTTAATAATTTAACTGTAAAGGCTAAAGCCCCACTAACACAGGCTAAAACAACATTGCGAAAAGCAACGATTGTTTAGCCTCAACCGTTCTGACGCAATCCACAACGCACGAAAACCTTCGCTGATTGCGTCAGAAAAACACGGGCTTTTACCTCGATTCTACTTGTCCTGCGGACTGCGTAGAACAATGGCTTTTAAGCCATTGAAACGAGCTAAAAGCCCGTGTTTTTACCTGCCATTAAACGGACACGAGTAACCATTTCCACAAATCATTTTATTTTCAAAAACAAAATACCAACTCATATCCCAATCTTGACGAACCTCAACACCTACCATTTTTTCAGCACCATTTTTATAAGTAACCTTTACTTCTTCGTCAATATCATATAAGTTTCGTTTTCGAGTTAGAAAATCATCCATTGCCTCATTTAGAGTTTTTTTATTTGAATAAAATTCTTGTGCATATTCCTGATTTCGTTTTTTTCGATATAAGAATTGAAAATTAACGGCAGGTAACACAGGGTTTGGCAATATTGCTTTTTGCCCTTCGTCTTTCAAATTTACTTCTTCCATAATTTTATATTTTAGTGTTTCAAATTAGCTTTTGTGAGGGGCAAAAATCAACATCGCAAACCCTCGTAACGTTCTGACGCAATCCACAACGCACGAAAACCTTCGCT
>ERZ1292625.307-Hain-H41-01um-R1-307-length-79728-cov-13_pt1 | contig 64206 bp, 85 predicted proteins | sample MGYA00564400_ERZ1292625 | MGnify/ENA primary metagenome ERZ1292625 (study PRJEB36523, sample SAMEA6512639) | groundwater metagenome | collected 2019-01-08 | study: AquaDiva: Metagenomics assemblies of 32 groundwater samples | reverse complement strand
CCTCTACCGCCGGGCGCACGAGGCCGGTCTCATTCCCCGCGTCCCGCGCCTGTCATGCCCGCACCACAACCGCGACCCACCCCACAGCCGGTCGCGCAGCCAGTAGCGCAACCGCTCCCGCCGCCCGCCCCAAAGCCGATACCACCTCCGGCGCCCGAGCCAGCAGTCATTTTCACCCCGCCACCGGCGCCAAAGCCTGTGGGCGCGCCCGCATACATCCCCGAGTATCCGGCCGGGACTTATGCACCGCCGCCGCAGTCGCCACGCTACCCTAACCAAGAGAGCGCCAACCTCGGCGCCTACCTGCGTCCGGTGCAGCCACAACAGGCACCACAAACTGTTAACAGGATTCCCCCACCTTTCCATAACCCTCCTACCCCACGGGCCACACCTCCCGTTCCTGCACAGAGGCCGCAGGCGCCGCGCGTCACCGACGCGGCGCATATGCTTGAAGACCATGAAGAGCCGCACATTGATCTCGGCGGTGCGGTGCGGCGCGCTCTCGCTACCGCGCCCGAGCCAGCGCGTGAGCCCTTAACCGTTATTCTTCCCCCAGATTTCCCCCCAGTGAGGCTCCCCGGCCAGATGCCACCAAGCGGCATGGCTGAGGTGCGTCCCTCGCTCCGGCCAAACGGTGCCCCCGCCCCCCGCCCATACGGAGTTGACCCGTATCACGAGCCGATAGATGAGGGCCCAGTTGGTAGCTAGGAGGCTCCGACCGTAAGCGTCGGAGTTGCATTCCTGCCGTTATTCCTTTATATTGCGTGTGACCCTCTCGGGTCTTCTTTTTCTAAATGGCCACCATCAATCAGCTCTCCAAGAAAGGGCGCAAGACTAAGTCGTCTAAGACGAGCGTGCCTGCCTTGGCTCGTGGCTTTAACGCACTCAAGAATCGCCCGACCTTCTACGCCTCGCCGTTTAAGCGCGGCGTCTGCACCAAGGTGACCACCAAGACCCCGAGAAAGCCGAACTCCGCTATCCGCAAGATCGCCCGCGTCCGCCTCACCAATGGGATGGAAGTTACGGCCTATATCCCCGGCGAGAGCCACAACCTGCAGGAGCACTCGGTGGTAATGCTCCGTGGCGGGCGCGTTAAGGATATCGGTGTGCAGTACACCATCGTCCGCGGCAAGCTCGACACCGCCGGTCTCGAGAAGCGCCGCACGAGCCGCTCTCGCTACGGTGCGAAGCGCCCGTCAGCTGCTAAATAATATGCGTCGTCCTCTCAAGAAGAAGCGAGTCTGGCGCCCTGATCTCAAATACGGATCAGAGACCTTGACCCGTTTTATCAATACGCTCATGTGGAATGGCAAGAAGGATGTCGCCCGCGCGGTGGTCTATGATGCCCTCGCAAGTATCGAAAAGGGTGGCGAGAACCCGCTTGAGACCTTTGAGGCAGCGCTCCGGAACGTCTCGCCGCTCCTTGAGGTGCGCTCGCGTCGTGTCGGCGGTGCCAACTACCAGGTCCCCCGCGAGGTGCCGCAGAACCGCCGTCTCGCCCTCTCCTTCCGCTGGCTCATCACCGCAGCTCGCAACAAGAAGGGAAAGCCGATGGCCGAGAAGCTCGCCGCCGAGCTCCTCCTCGCCGCCAAGAATGAGGGAGACGCTATTAAGAAGAAGGAGGAGATGCACCGCATGGCCGACGCCAACAAGGCCTTCGCCCACTTCGCGTGGTAATCGTCGCCTGGCAGGTTTGCCTATTTCAATAAAGCGAGTAGAGTAGTCCCGGGTCGCCCGGGATTATTCTTTTCTGGGCGGGTGTACGGATTCCTTAACGGAGACGGGTATGATTATGATTAGGAAATTGGTTAAGATGGTGCGAGCACGCACCATTCGGCGCACTGTTCACAAGGCCGCGCTCGCGCCAGACGAGAGAGAGTTTCTCGTAAACTGGCATGCGGACGGAGCATGGACGGCGGCCAATTTCAAGATTTTCGTCCGACATTTCCGGCGAGGATTGGCGGCGACGACTGAGTCACTGGGTCGGTTCAATAAGACGCCGTTCCTTCCCCGACTCACCGGGAAAGGTGACATTGAGATCTATCGGGAGTCTGACCAGCTGGTTGTCGCTCGCGTCTGGGTCGACGCACAGCAGAGCGTCGCGGATCGGATCCATATCGCGTACCTCGATGCCGACAAGTGGCATGTTGTACGGGAGCTCTGCGAGATCAACCTCGCCCTGCGACCGCTGCAGTTCCACCATCTCAAGCCATGAGCGCAGGGGGCAACGGGCGGCGCACGCGAGTGCGCCGCTTGTCTTTTTATCCAAGTGAGCTATTCTTGAACAAACGCCTCCTAAGTCATGCGAAGCATGACCGGACGAGCACCTCCGGTGCTGTAGTCGGCGCCTTTTATTTTTATCCATTCTTTATGAACCGCGACTATCCTCTCGAGAAAGTACGTAACTTCGGCATCATCGCCCACATCGACGCTGGCAAGACGACCACCAGCGAGCGCGTCCTCTACTACACCGGCAGCCAGCACAAGATCGGCGAGGTGCACGATGGCAGCACCACCACCGACTGGATGGAGCAGGAGCGCGAGCGCGGGATCACCATCACTGCGGCCGCCATCACCTGCTTCTGGACCAAGACCGGCGAGAAGGATAAGAAGGATACCGCCAAGAAGTTTCGCTTCAATGTCATCGACACCCCGGGACACATCGACTTCACTGCCGAGGTGAAGCGCTCGATGCGTGTGCTCGACGGCGCTATCGTTGTCTTTGACGGAGTTGCGGGCGTGGAGCCGCAGAGTGAGACCAACTGGCGCTACGCCGACGAGGCCAAGGTGCCCCGCATCTGTTTCATCAACAAACTCGATCGCACGGGCGCGTCCTTTGAGAAGTCGTATGCGAGCATCCTCGACCGGCTCTCGGCAAAGGCGATCCGCATGCAGATCCCGATCGGTGAAGAGGCGGCTCACGAGGGCGCCGTCGACCTCTTGACGATGAAGGGCTACACCTATTCTGGCTCTATGGGCGAGGAGGTGATCGAGGGCGAAATTCCGGCAGCGCTTCTTGAAGATGCTAAGAAATATCGCGCCGCTTTGATCGAGCGCATCGTCGAGCAAGATGATACCGCGATGAGTGCCTATCTCGAGGGCAAGGAGCCCTCAGTTGAAGAGTTGAAGGCGATCCTCCGCAAGGCCGTGATGGCGAACGAAGTCTTCCCGGTCTACTGTGGCAGCGCCCTTAAGAATAAGGGCGTGCAGCTCGTTCTCGACGCGGTGGTGGACTACCTCCCCTCCCCCCTCGACCTCCCACCGGTCACCGGCAAGAACCCCAAGACTGACGAGCCGATTGAGCGTCATGCAAACGATGACGAGCCCTTCTGTGCTCTCGCCTTTAAGCTCCAGACTGACCCCTTCGTCGGCGCACTGACCTTCTTCCGCGTCTACTCGGGCACGCTCACCGCGGGCTCTTATGTATACAACTCAACGACCGGATCCAAAGAGCGCATCAGCCGCATCGTGCGGCTGCAGGCCGACAAGCGTGAAGAGGTTGAGAAGGTATTCACCGGAGAGATCGCCGCTGCGGTCGGCCTCAAAGACACCAAGACCTCGCACACACTCTGCGACGAAGCGAGTCCCATCATGCTTGAGGAGATTAAATTCCCCGAGCCGGTGGTCTCGCTCCGCATTGAGCCCAAGACCAAGGTTGATCAGGAGAAGATGGGCGTCGCGCTCCGCAAGCTCTCTGATGAAGACCCGACCTTCCGCATCACCTCTGACGAAGAGACGGGCGAGACGATTATCTCGGGCATGGGCGAGTTGCACTTGGAAATTTTGGTGGACAGAATGAAGCGTGAATTTAACGTGCTCGCTGATGTGGGCAAACCACAGGTCGCCTACCGCGAGACGATCCTCGGCTCTGCCGAGGCAGAAGGGAAGTACATCAAGCAGACCGGCGGTAAGGGTCAGTATGGCCACGTGAAGATCAAGATGAAGAAGATGGAGCCTGTTGATCCAGAGGCCAAGGTCGCCAAGAACGTCACCCGCGAAGACCACTTTGAGTTCATCAACAACATCAAGGGAGGCGCCATCCCGCAGGAGTTCATTGGTCCGGTGGAGAAGGGGCTCCGCGAGGCGATGGCGCGAGGATTCCTCGCTGGCTACCCGATGGTCGATATTTCAGTCGACCTCTACGACGGCTCGTATCACGATGTCGACTCGAGCGAAATCGCGTATAAGATCGCTGCCTCAATGGCCTTCCAGGAGGCTGCCGCCAAGGCCAAGGCCGTCATCCTCGAGCCGATTATGCGCGTGGAGGTGATTATGCCGGACCAGTTTATGGGCGACATCACCGGCAACCTCTCAGGGAAGCGCGCACAGATAGAGGGGATGGAGGAGCGCGGGATGAACAAGGTGGTGCACGCCAAGGTCCCGCTCTCTGAAATGTTCGGCTACACCACCACGCTCCGCTCGATGACCGAAGGTCGCGGCAGCATGACGATGGAGTTTGACCACTACGACACCGTCCCCTCCAACGTCGCCGCCGACATCATAGCCGCACGTAAGTAATACGCCACCGTTTGGAACAAGGTTTAACCTTGTCAGAAGCACAAGGCCGCCCGGAGGGCGACCTGTGTGTTGCGCGGTGAGAGCGCGAGTGATACTTTCTCTGGAGAACAAGAGCAGTAGCAGTACTTACAATCAACCTAGCCCTGAAAGGGGGACACATGGACATCGTATACTATGCGACGCGAGTCGTGCTGCCTCCACTCTTCGCGCGAATGGAGGTCGAGGGGCGTGAGAACGTCCCCAAGGGCGCATGTATCTTCATTGCCAACCACGAGACTGTCTGGGACGCGTGGAAGGTGGTGCAGGCAGCAGGAGTGTGGACACCTGTCCACTGGGTGACTGGTACCTGCTTCTTCGACCCGGCTGCCGCTGGGGCGAAGTGCTTCCCGCATCTCCCGCCCTTCGTCCAACGCTGCCTCGGCTTCCTCGCGAGTACCCTCATCAGGTACTCCAAGGCGATCCCGTATCAGCGCGTGGGCGACCCGCCGATCCGGGGGAGAAGCATGGAGGAGACGAATCGGGACACCTTCAAGCGGGTGGCGCGGACACTCCAGGCGGGAGAGAGCGTCGGCATCTTCCCGGAAGGGCGACGGAGCAGCTTGTGGGTGACGAGTAGTTTCATTCGCATGGCGCTGACCGCTGGCGTGCCGGTGGTGCCGATCAAGCTCCCCCGCAAAGGGGAGCCGAATATGGTGCGGATCTTCCCGCCACTCCGCTATGCGCGGATGCCTCGCGAGGCGATTGATCGCGAGGCTGAGCGCGTGATGATTGCGCTCACTGGTCGGGCCGTCACCGTCTCGCGCTGACTGTTTCTCCAAGCTCTTTCAAAGGCCGCCCTCCGGGGCGGCTTTTTCGCATCCTTCTGGGTGAAGGCTGTCTTGCATTTCTTACACGCTTTGCGTATAGTCTCTATAACGCATCTTGGCGTCGCTCTTTGGCTTGTCTGCTTTTGTGAGTCGGCACGCCTTTGAGTTTGTTCCGACTCACGTCGGATTAATTCGTGATTTATTAGCATTATCCGAAACTACTATGGCAGAATTTACTCGCAGTAAGCCACACATGAACGTTGGCACCATCGGCCACGTTGACCACGGCAAGACGACCCTGACCGCCAGCATCCTCCACGTCCTCGATATGCTCAAGGGCGAGGGCTACGGTGCCCGTGTTGAAGGCGTCGACAAGATCGACAGTGCTCCTGAAGAGAAGGCGCGTGGTATCACTATCGCGCTCCACCACTCGGAGTATGAGACCCCCAACCGTCACTACGCACACATCGATGCGCCGGGACACGCTGACTACATCAAGAACATGATCACCGGTGCCGCCCAGATGGACGGCGCAGTGCTCGTGGTCGCCGCCACTGACGGCGTGATGCCTCAGACGCGTGAGCACATCCTCCTCGCTAAGCAGGTCGGCCTCAAGAAGCTCATTATCTTCCTCAACAAGGTAGACATGGTGGCCGAGGCAGACCTTATCGACCTCGTCGAAGAGGAGATCCGCGAGCTCCTCACCAAGCAGGGTTACGATGGCGTCAATACGCCGATTATCCGTGGTTCTGGCCTCAAGGCGCTTGAGGCTTCGGCAGCGACCGAAGAGTATGCACTCAAGGTCAAGGAGCTCGTCGACACGATGGACACCTACTTCGACATGCCAGAGCGCGAGCTCACGAAGCCGTTTCTTATGCCTATCGAGGACATCTTCTCGATTGAAGGTCGCGGGACGGTGGTCACGGGCCGCATCGAGCGCGGTCAGGTCAAGGTCGGTGAGGAAGTCGAGATCGTCGGTATCAAGGCAACGGCCAAGACGACCGTCACCGGTATCGAGATGTTCAACAAGCAGCTCCAGGAAGGGCAGGCAGGCGACAACGCCGGCATCCTCCTCCGTGGCACCAAGAAAGAAGATGTGCACCGTGGCCAAGTGCTCGCTAAGGTGGGCTCAGTCACGCCGCACACTGACTTTAATGCCGAGGTGTACATCCTTGGTAAGGACGAGGGCGGGCGTCACACGCCGTTCTTCTCTGGCTACAAGCCGCAGTTCTATATCCGCACCACCGACGTCACGGGTGAAGTGACGCTCCCAGAAGGGAAGGAGATGGTAATGCCGGGCGACACGGTCACCTTCACGGTGAAGCTCGTTGCGCCAGTCGCACTTGAAGAGCAACAGCGCTTCGCCATTCGCGAAGGCGGTAAGACAGTGGGCGCCGGTGTTGTGACCAAGATCACTGCCTAAACCTCGTTCTCACCTTACTCGTATGCCAACCGAGGCAAAAGCAACCACAAAAAAGAAAGCCGCTGCTCCCAAGCGCGCGACGAAGAAGTCTGCCGCGCCTGCGGCAGCTGAACACAAGCTTCGGATCCGCGTGAAGGCGTATGAGCATAAGATCCTCGATCTCTCGGTGAAGCAGATCATGGACACCGCCGCCCGCTTCGACGCGGTCGTCGTGGGCCCGGTGCCCTTGCCCACCGAGATCAAGCGGTGGACGGTCAACCGCTCAACCTTCGTCCACAAGGACGCGCGCGAGCAGTTCGAAATGCGAATTCACAAGCGCCTGATCGACATCCGGAACCCGTCGCCCAAGGTGATCGAGGCCCTCACGAACCTCAACCTCCCCAGTGGTGTGACCATAGATGTGAAGATGGTGTAACTAAGATCGCCAAGAAAAAGCAAAGCGCCCCCTCCCGGGGGCGCTTTGCTTTTTCTTGCATCTTTTTGGGGGGTAGGGTAGAGTGTTTTTAACGCTACGTCCCGCCCTTTCTCGGAGAAAGAGCGGGACCTATGGCAGAACGCGCGATGCGTCTCTGCATCGCGCGTTCTGCTTTACCCTTCACATGAAATTCATTCTCGCCAGCAAAGTCGGCATGACCCGCGTCTTCGGGTCTGATGGTCGTGCCCGTGCAGCGACGATCCTAAAGGCTGATCCGGTGATGGTCACGGCAGTGAAGACAAAGGAAGGCAAGGACGGCTACGCGGCTGTCCAGCTCGGCTTTGGCGCGCGCAACCCCAAGAACATCTCTAAGCCGGTCCTTGGCCACACTAAGGGTAACGGGTACAAGGCGCTCCGCGAATTCCGCACCACCGATGCTGCAGAAGTCGGTGCCACGATCGATGCGTCGGTTTTTGAGGTCGGCGACGAGGTGAAGGTCTCGGGGATCTCCAAGGGCAAGGGCTTCGCCGGCGTGGTGAAGCGCCACGGCTTCCACGGTGGCCCGCGCTCTCACGGCCAGAAGCATACCGAGCGCTCCCCGGGCTCCATCGGTGGCTCGGGCGCCCGCGCCGGCGGCCGTGTCGCCAAGGGCAAGCGTATGGCCGGCCGCATGGGCTCTGACCGGGTCACGGTCGCCAACCTCAAGGTCCTCGCGATCGATGTAAAGCAGGGTGAGATTATCGTCTCGGGTGCCGTCCCGGGTCGCCGTGGCACGATGCTGGAAGTAGTGAGCGGGTAATTTTTATACTATGGCTACTGCGAAAAAAATAACAAAGGAGAAGAAAGCACCGGTCGCTATCGAGCTGCCTGTCTTCTCTATGGAAGGGAAGAAGGTGGGTGCAATCACGCTCCCGGAGAACCTCTTTGGCCAACCGTGGAGGGCCGATCTCGTCCACCAAGTGACCACCGCGATGCAGGCCAACCTGCGTCAGAACCGCGCCCACACCAAGGATCGCTCGGAAGTCTCGGGTGGCGGTAAGAAGCCGTGGAAGCAGAAGGGCACCGGTCAGGCGCGCCACTCCTCGACCCGCTCACCGATCTGGCGCCACGGCGGTATCACCTTCGGCCCCCGATCGACGCGCGACTATAGCGAGAAGATCAACAAGAAGATGCGCGTGGGCGCACTGCTCTCGGCACTTTCGCGCAAAGCGAAGGACGGGGAGATTATCCTTGTCGACTCACTCACGTTTGCTGCACCCAAAACGGCAGTCGCCAAGACGACGCTTGCGGCGCTCGCTAAGGGCACCGGGGCAGTGCAGCTCGTAAGCAAGAAGAAGAATGCCGCCCTCCTCGCGCTCGAGAGCTACAACACGAACACGATCAAGAGTTTCGCCAACTTCGGCAATATCGGCACCGAGGAACTGCGCAACCTTAACCCGGTTGCGATCCTCTCGCACAAGTACCTCGTGATCGAGAAGCCGGAGCAGGCCTTCGCCGCTCTCGCAAAGCGCGTCGCTGTTAAATAAACTGCTATGGCACTATTCACTAAAAAAGGAGGCAGTAAGCAGGAGCAGAAGGCAGGAGCCCGAAAGACTCATGCGCGTGTGAAGATGGCGGAGGGTGGTGCTGCGCACGACCTGATCCGCGCGCCGTGGTTCTCAGAGAAGGCGCTCTTGCAGACCGAGAAGGGGGTCTATGCGTTTGCCGTGCCTGCACGCGCGACCAAGGCCGAGGTCGCTGGCGCGATTAAAGAAGTTTACAATGTGCAGCCGCGCATGGTCCACATCGTTAATCTGCCAGGCAAGAAGAAGGCGATGCGCACCAAGCGCGGGGTGGGGCAGCGCGCTGCGCGCCGCAAGGCGTATGTGTATCTCAATGCAGGGGACACGATCCAGTTTGCCTAATCTTTTAATATGAAGACCTACAAACCTACCAGCAAGAGTCGTCGCCACATGACCACGCTCCCCTACAAGGAGCTCCTCTCGGGCGACGAGCCCCATAAGCCACTTGTTGGCTCCAAGAAGCGTCAGGGCGGACGCAACGCCTTCGGCCGTATCACGACCCGTCATCAAGGAGGGGGGCATAAGCGTCAGTTCCGTGATATCGATTTCAGCTACAACAAGAAGAACATCCCGGCCAAGTTCGAGACGATCGAGTATGATCCGTATCGTTCGGCCTTCATCGGTCTCGCGCTCTACCGTGATGGTGAACGCCGCTACGTCATCGTGCCGAAGGGGACTGCGGTTGGTGACACCTTTATCGTTTCAGAGACGGCGCCGCTTACCCCGGGCAATCGTCTCCCTATCGGCAAGATCCCGGTGGGCACCTTTATCTACAACGTTGAGATCGCGCCACTCTCAGGATCCTCGCTTGTGCGCTCAGCCGGTACGTATGCTGAAGTGGTGGCTCACGACGCGGGCTATGCGCAGGTGAAGCTCCCTTCGACCGAGATTCGCAAGATCTCTGATCTTGCGTGGGCCTCAATTGGTGCCGTGGGCAATGAGGAGTACAACCTCGTCGTGATCGGCAAGGCAGGCCGCAGCCGTTGGCTCGGCAAGCGCCCGACGGTTCGCGGTACTGCGATGAACCCAGTTGATCACCCGCACGGCGGTGGTGAAGGGCGCCAAGGCCGCGGGCTCCGCCGCGCCAAGAGTAAGTGGGGCAAGCCGACCGGCAAGGGCCAGAAGACCCGTACCCCCAAGAAGTACTCAAACGTCTTCATCGTCTCGCGTCGCAAAGTCGGCAAAAAGCGCAAGGGTTAAAACAAAAACAGCCGCCCCCAAGGGGGCGGCTGTTTTTGTTTCTACCGGTACTCGCTCTTGAGGACTTTGGAGAGCAGCGAGAGGGGGAGGCGGAGCGTCTGCGGGCCGGCAGCATACGCGGCGACTTGGTACGGAGGGAAGAGGATGACGAGCTCGTTATTGTCGAAGAAAAAGTTTTGGAAGTTCTCCCCGGTGGGCTCTGTACCGTCTTTGATAGAAGTCTGGTCATATCCTTCGCCGATAACTGCTGACAGGCGCGCGCGAGCGAGCTGCGAGAGGGTACCGAGGTAGTCGCTCCCAGAGGTGAAGAGGTCGGCAAGCGCGAGCAACTTGCCGCTCGTCGTGTCGAAGGTGAAGGTCCTGAACTCCATATTTCCGTGTGCGCCACCGGTAAAGGTGTAGATCGTATACACATACGCCACGGCACGAGTCGATGATGCAGTTAGGTAGACAATCTTGAGCTGAAAAGGATTTTCGGTGTCGGCCATTTCAGATGGGTTCCTAAACTCGACCACGTACTCACGAATGAAATCCTTCATGAGAGACACGGCGGCTTCGTTCGCCGCACCCACAAGGGGGGTACTCGAGGCATAGTATGCCTCGATATCGTAGGAGGCGGTGCGCTCAACGAAGGAGCTCTCAGGGAGCGTGAATGGAGGTGTTTCAGTCACCGGTGCCTTGGCCGGTACCGGCTTGGTCGCCGCATAGATCACTAGCCCCACGACAACGAGAAGCAGCACTCCACCACCCACCAAAGTATCTTTATTCATGTGTCTCTAGTGTACCAAAATCCAGGCCGCACAAGCAGTTTGACGATTCAGGGCAGGTGCGGTATCTTGGAGGCATCCCGCCGAGCGGGTTTTTCATTACTTTCATGTCACGCTCACTCAAGAAAGGACCCTTCGTGGACGTCAAGCTCCTGAAGAAGGTAGTCAACACTAAACCAGCCTCTGCTGGGGTTATTAAAACGTGGGCACGCCGTAGCCAGGTAAGTCCGGAGATGATTGGATTTACCTTTGGGGTCCATAACGGCAAGTCGCATGTCGAAGTGACGATCTCTGAAGAGATGGTGGGGCACCGTCTCGGGGAGTTCTCTCCGACCAAGAAGTTCGTCCGTCATGGCGGCAAGATGCAGAAAGAGATGGAGGCCAAGAAACAGCAGGCTGAAATCGCCTCAGCGAAGGCAGCCAAGGAGGCTCCGGCGAAGCCCAAGAAATAATATATGTCCAACGCTTCACTCAAAAGTCATAATCAGACTCCACGCAAAGTTCGCCTGGTCTCTGACCTCGTGAAGGGGAAGTCAGTCACCCAGGCGCTTCAAGAGCTCGCCTTTCTCCCGCGCCGCGCGGCCGAACCTATTGCTAAACTGATCAAAAGCGCCGCCGCAAACGCGAAGGAGAAAGGCCAGGAGGTGGAAGAGCTTAAGGTGCAGTCGATCGTGGTCGAGAGTGCTGGGATGCTGAAGAAATATATGCCGCGCGCCTTTGGTCGCGCCTCACTCATCCGCCGCCGCAAGAGTCGTGTCAAGGTGACCCTCGCGTAATTTCATACTATGACCCACACTGTCCATCCTTACGCTCACCGTCTCGGCATCATCCGTGACTGGAAGAGTCGTTGGTTTGCTGCAGACAAGAAGCAGTACCGCGACAATATCAAGGTGGATGAGACGATCCGCAATTTCCTTACGAAGCGGCTTCGTGGCACCTATACAAGCGGCATCGACATCGAACGCTCACAGAGCGAGCTGCGCGTGATACTCTCGACTGCGCGCCCCGGCCTCGTCATCGGCCGCTCGGGAGAGAATGCGGTGAAGCTGCGTGACGAGCTCACGGTGGTGGTCAAAGAGGCTTCAAGCACCGCCCTTCCCGTAGGGAAGAAGATCAAGATTGACATCAACGAGATCCGCCAGCCAGAGACCGACGCCGCAGTAGTCGCCTACATGGTAGCCGAGGGTCTTGAGAAGCGTATGCCGTTTCGCCGTGTGCTCAAGCAGACGGTCGAGAAGGTAATCGCCGCCCGTGAGGTCGAGGGTGTGCGCATCGCGGTCTCCGGCCGCCTTGGCGGGGCCGAGATGAGCCGTAAGGAGGAGGTCAAGAAGGGGCGCATCCCGCTCCAGACTTTCCGTGCCGACATCGACTTCGCCCACGAGCAGGCGTACCTCCCCTATGGCGTGATCGGGATCAAGGTGTGGATCTTCCGCGGCAATGTCTACCAGGACAAGAAGACTACGGTCGCGATACCGGAAGCTCGAAACTAATATTTTTGTATGTTGTTTCCTAAAAAAGTGAAGCATCGCAAGTGGCAGACCCAGCGCATGTCACCGAAGACTCTCAACCGCCCCGACACGCGCGGTATCACTATGGCCTTTGGCTCCTTTGCGATGAAGGCGCTTACGCCGGCACGTGTCACAAGCAACCAGATCGAGGCTGCGCGCAAGGTGCTCACGCGCGCAACTGCTAAAACTGGCAAACTCTGGATCCGTATCTTCCCCGACCGCCCGGTCACCGCTAAGCCAGCCGAGGTGGGTATGGGCAGTGGTAAGGGTGACCCAAAGCACTATGTCTTCCAGGTCCGTCCGGGTCGCATCCTTTTTGAGATCGACGGGGTCGATGAGAAGATCGCTCGTGCACACCTGCGCCAGGCAGGTATGAAGCTCCCCGTGAAAACGACCATCGTCGCGCGCAGCTAAATTGCTTTAATTTCAATACTATGGCAAAAAGAGAGCATATGAAGACAAAGACAGACCAGGAGCTCATTAAGCTCCTCTCTGACGCGCGCGCGACGCTCCGCACCGAGCGTTTTTCTGCTGCCGGCGCCCGCGCTAAAGACAGCACAGCCGCGGGCAAACTTCGGGCAACCGTCGCACGAGTTCTCACTGAACAAAACCGACGTCTTTTGGAGTCGGCTTCTCGACCGGAAACGTCGGGATCCGCTCTCGCTATCTAATATGGAATCTACGCTTCGCCAGAGTTTTGTCGGGGTCGTCGTGAAGACGGCCATGAAGGATACGGCCACCGTGCGGGTCGATCGCTACGTCAAGAACGCCAAGTACAAGAAGTACCGCACTCGTTCCAAGAACTACCTCGCGCACGATCCGGGCAATACGGTGAAAGTGGGGGACACCGTGACGATTGTCGCGACACGCCCGATTTCTAAGCTCAAGCACTTCATGATTGATCCGGCGAAGACGGTCTCTGCCGAGAGTGCCGAATAAAATAGAGTATGTTGCAACCCCAATCCATCGTCACCGTAGCCGATAACTCTGGCGGGCAGGTCGCCCGGATCTTCAAGGTGCTTGGTGGAAGCAAACGTCGCTACGCCCAGATCGGCGACACGGTGGTCGTTTCTATTCAGACTGCCGCGCCGCGCAAGGCGGTAAAGAAAAAGGATATCTTCCGCGCGGTAGTTGTCCGTCAGGTAAAGCCCTTTGGCCGTAAGGACGGTTCTTATATCCGCTTCGACGAGAACGCGATAGTGCTCATCGAGAAGCAGGGTAAGGAGATGGGACCGAAGGGGAACCGCATCTTCGGACCGGTCCCGCGCGAGCTTGACGAGCGCGGGTGGCACTCGATCGTCTCCTTGGCTCCCGAGGTCGTCTAATATTTTAGTATGAAAGTCAAAAAAGGAGACAAGGTCAAAGTGCTTACCGGCAAGGACAAGGGCAAGTCCGGGGTGATCGTTCGTGCATTGCCCAAGGAGAATGCGGTCGTGGTCGAAGGCGTTGCGATGACGAAGCGTCACATAAAAGGGGCGCAGGGTAAGGTCGGGCGGATCGTCGAGCGCCCGCGCCCGATTAATGCGTCGAACGTCGTTAAAGTTTCATAATATGTCTCTCACTAAACAACGTCAGCAGGAGGCCTTCCTCGCGCTTAAAGAAACCTTCCACTACACGAGCCCCATGCAGGGCCCGCGGATTATGAAGGTGGTCGTCTCAAGCGGCGTGGGTAAGAAGCGCGACAAGAAGCAGCTCGAGCTGATTCAGGATCGTCTCGCCAAGATCACGGGGCAGCAGTCGGTGGCGCGTGCGGCTAAGCAGTCGGTCGCCTCCTTTAAGGTGCGCGAGGGCGACACGGTGGGGCTCCAGGTTACGCTCCGGGGTGCGCGGATGTATGACTTTCTCGACAAGCTGGTGCACATCACGCTCCCGCGCACGCGCGACTTCCGCGGCCTCAAGGCGAGTACCATCGACTCGATGGGCAACATGACCATCGGGATCAAGGAGCACACCATCTTCCCTGAGACTGCCGACGAAGACCTTAAAGACGTCTTTGGTCTCGCGGTGACGGTTGTCACGACCGCGAAGGGGAAGGAGGAGGCCGAGGCCTTCTTCCGCCACCTCGGCTTCCCGCTCATCGTTGACGCAGTTAAGAAGTAGTTTGATACGCAAAATCCCGCGACCACAGTAGTGGTCGCGGGATTTTGCATTATGATATACTGCACCCATGAACACGAAAGTGACCATCAGCAAGGAGAAATATGATGAACTGAAGCGCGATGCAGCAGCGTGGCGCCGTGCTGCGGTCAATCCGCGCGACACGGTCATATTTAATGCTACCCGTGATAACGGGGGGAAGGGTGTCCCAGTTGAGAAATTCATTCGCATTTTGCAGAAATTGGAACGCGAAGATCTCTGGTCGCGCGCGTAGCGCATGGAGCACCTCGAGAAGCTTCTTCGTCGAGTTCAGCCCAAGCATCGCGCCCAGATACTCACCGTCCTTGCCTGTCTACAGGATGAGGATTGTCGGCTGCGACTTCAGCCTGAAAAACTGTCAGATGTAGGCGCACTATTCCGTATTCACGTCGGGCGCTACCGGATCATTTTCACCCAGAAAGCGTCGAGGGTTGAGCTTGTCGACGTACGCCTCCGCAACGAGCGCACCTATCGCGGGCTAAAATAATTTGATGGACACGCCGTGTCCCTCACGCTCGGCTTCCCGCTCATCGTCGAGGCAGCGAAGAAATAGTTTCAATTCGTTCTCGCAAAAACCCCGCGGCGCTAAGGCGCCGCGGGGGTCTTTATTGCGTCTATTTGCGATAGTGCTAGTATCCAGCGCAGGACCCTGCCTTCTGAGGCGGAAATATGGAGGTGAGGCATAAGTTGGCGGTTAAGACCCTTCGCCAGCTTCGCACCCCCATAGTCCTAAATGTCGACGCTATGCTCGCGTGAAAAATCGTGAGGTAGAAAATCTTGATGCGATGGCAGATAGTACGTGGGAGCAGGGTCTATTTCGTTGTATGAGGAATCGGCAGATCACCGATACCGCAATGCAGCCTGGGCAATTGACCGTTCACCAGCCGTGATCGGAAACAGCCGCGGATAGATTTGAGCGACAGACATGGCTATCCAAAATTAGTCGAGGGCGTCAGGGCCGCCTGATGGGGGATCACCCCCCAAAAGAGCGAGGCCGTCGCTGGGGTTGCTAACCCTGGCGCCGGCCTTCTTCTTTTCCAGTCAGAACGGGATGTCATCATCCCTGTCCTCGACGGGCCCTTGATTGCTCGTTGCGGTGTGCAATCGTCCTCTGTGATTACGGCGCTCCTTCTGATCCTGCGCCTTCTTATTCCTTGCGGCGAGGAGTCGACGCCTCCCATCCCGTTGCCTGCGCCGCCCTCGTACAGGGTCGGTCGAGCCACGGGGAACGGTGACTTTGGTGATTTTCATCACTGCGTCTATGGCGTCCTTCTTGGAGAGTCCAGTCCTCTCCATGACGAAGGTAATTGCGTTACCGTGTATGCCGCACCCAAGACAGTGGAAGAAGCCGTGGGGGGCAAAGAACTGGTTCCGGATTACAGCAAGAGAGGGCGACTTCTCGTTATGGAAAGGGCAGATCGTCACGTACGCGCCCTTGTTCTGACCCTTCTGGACCAGAACCTTGCCCAGGTAGTGCTCGACCACCTGGACGATGTCTACCTTCAACAAGAGCGTGGCGAGTCGAGTGATACGACGACGGTTCATGAGTAGGCTCCTTTTGCCTAGTGGATCTGGCTCGGAGTCTAGCAGGTCCTGGTCGCCTGTACAGCGGTTTGACGCCCTAGGGCCTAGGTGATACATTATTTACACGCTCCTCGGGGGCTTTAATTTTTACTTCCGGATACTCTTAACCTTATGGCTAAAAAGTCCCAGCTCGCGCGACTCGTCAAAAAGACGAAACTCGTCAAAAAGTACGCCGCTAAGCGCGCGGCGCTTAAGGCTGCTGGTGACTCGGCTGGACTCCAGAAACTCCCCCGTAATTCCTCTCCCGTCCGGCTCAAGAATCGCTGTGAGATCACTGGCCGCTCCCGCGGCTATATGAGGGTCTTTGGCCTCTCGCGCATTAAGTTTCGCGAGCTCGCACGCGAGGGCAAGATTCCGGGAGTTAAGAAAGCATCATGGTAACTGACCGCGTCGGCGACTTCATTATCCGTCTGCAGAATGCTGCGATGATCGGCAAGGCGTCTGTCTCTATGCCGTACTCGAACCACCTTTTCGCCATCGCCGAGAAGCTGAAGGAGCTCGGCTTTCTCTCAAGCGTAAAGGTCGAGGATGCCAATGCAGTGAAAAAAACTTTTGTTGCGGCGCTCGCCTACGATAAAGAGGGACACGCAAAACTCCGTGGAGTAAAACGCATCAGCAAGCCGGGACGCCGCCTCTACACCACCGCTGTTACCGCGCATACCGTGAAGGGTGGCACGGGCGCACGTCTCATCTCGAGTCCAGCAGGAATCCTATCGGACCGTGAGGCGCGTAAGCAGCACGTCGGAGGAGAAGATCTTTTTGAGATATGGTAGTTCGACTACGCTCACTATAAATAATTACTTATGTCTCGCCTCGCAAAAAAGCCAATCGCTGTCGGAAAGACCACCGTGTCGGTGGCGGGTGGCGAGCTGACAGTTAAAGGCGCTAAAGGCACACTCACGAAGCGTGTGCATCCCGCTGTCTCACTTGTGGTTGATTCCACGGGCGTCATGGTGACGCCAAATGATCACTCGCGTCTCGCGAAAGCACTCACCGGCACCTATGCCTCGCACGTGAAAAACATGGTTCAGGGTGTCGAGACTCCTTACATGAAGAAGCTGATTCTCGATGGTGTTGGCTACAAGATGGAGGTAAAGGGGAAGGACGTCGTTCTTACGGTCGGCTTCTCCCACACGGTTCCTCTTGCGATCCCTGAAGACGTGACCGCCGTGGTCGAGAAGAACGTGATAAAGCTCGAGAGTATTAATAAAGAGTCGCTCGGGCAGTTTGCCGCCGATATTCGCCGGGTGAAGCCGCCAGAACCGTACCTCGGAAAAGGATTTCACTACGAGGGTGAGGTGATCCGCCGCAAGCAGGGCAAGAAGGCCGTCTAACTTATGAACCACAAACCGACCACCACCAGAGAACTCCGCGTCCGCCGTCATGCGCGCGTGCGCGCGCGCGTGATCGGGACTGCGCAGCGCCCCCGCTTGGCGGTCTTCCGCTCCAACCGATTTATTTCTGCGCAGCTGATTGACGACAGTGCAGGGAAGACCGTGGCTGCGGCGCACGGCCGCGCGTTTGCCGGTACACAGTCAGCACAGGCCAAGGAGGTCGGGGCTGCAATCGCACAACTCGCAAAGAATGCGGGCATCACGTCTGTCGTGTTTGATCGCGGAGGATATCGCTACGCAGGACAGATCAAGACGCTTGCTGACGCAGCGCGCGAAAAGGGACTCATCTTTTAATAGTATGGCTACCACAATGGAACAAGAGACACTGCCGGAGATCGAAATCACGCCCGAGGAGGTGATACCGGTCGAAGACATTCCTGTAGAGGCGGCAGTGACGGAGACGGCCGATGCTACGCCACGCGCGCCCTCGCGCGGGGCGATCCGTGGCCGTTCGTCGCGTGGCGGGAGCCGTACCCGTCCTCCGCGAGAGCGTGGAGAGTTTGAGCAGGTGACGATTGATGCGCGGCGCGTAGCACGTGTGATGGCCGGCGGCCGTCGCTTCAACTTCAGCCTCGTGGTGGTGATTGGTGACAAGAAAGGGCGCGTCGGGGTTGGCCTTGGGAAGGGCGTTGACACGGCGCTCGCGATCGACAAGGCGACTCGCGATGCAAAAAAGCATCTGATTACGGTAGTGCGCACAGCGTCTGGCTCTATTCCGCACCAAGTCAGCGCAAAGTATGCCTCCTCAACGATTGAGATTATCCCGTCAAAAGGTCGCGGTCTCGTTGCTGGCTCGGCGATGCGTACCGTGCTTGACCTCGCGGGCGTGACCGATGTCGTGACCAAGATCCACACTCGTTCAAAGAATAAGCTTACGATTGCACGCGCGACGGTAGAGGCACTTAAGAAGCTCCGTTTGCCTTCGCAGGTGAGCAGCGCGTAATATTTTGTATGCAACTCAACGCACTTTCACCCCGTACCAAGAACACTAAGCGCCCCGCTGTCGGGCGTGGCGGCAAGCGTGGCAAGACCTCGGGGCGTGGCGGCAAGGGGCAGACGGCACGCGCGGGGCACCACATCCGCCCAGAAGTCCGCGACCTGATCAAGAAGTTGCCGAAGCGTCGGGGCCACGGCAAGAACCGTGCGCGCACCGTGCGCACCAACCGTATCCCGTTTTCCGCGGTTAACCTCGACGCGCTTGAGCTCAACTTTAAGGCGGGAGAAACGGTCTCTCCGGCGACCCTTCTCGCGAGAGGGGTGGTCCGTCGAGCCAAGGGTCGCGCACCAGCGGTGAAGCTTCTGGGTACCGGTACGCTTACCAAGGCGCTCACGATTGCAGGCTGCACACTCTCGGTGACTGCACGCACCGCGATCACGAAAGCTGGTGGTACTATTTCAGAACAGGGAAAGAGCCATGCTTAATACCTTTATTCATAAACTCAAGCTCGCTTTTGGCGACAGTGAAATCCGTTTTCGCATCTTCTTCATCATCGGAGCGCTCGCACTCTTTAGGCTCCTCGCATCGATACCGATTCCGGGGGTCGACAAAAATGCACTTGCAGCCTTCTTTGCCAACAACCAGTTTTTTGGCCTCCTGAATATTTTTTCTGGCGGGGGACTTTCCCAACTCTCTATTGCGATGCTTGGTGTGGGCCCCTACATCACCGCCTCGATTATCATGCAACTCGGGACGATTATCTTTCCACAAATCAAGCAGGCCTACTCTGAAGAAGGGGAGGCCGGGCGTGCGAAGTTTATCGGCTGGAGCCGTCTGCTCACCATCCCGATCGCCATTCTGCAGGGTATCGCATTTCTCTTTCTCCTCGAGAGCCAGGGAGTTATCGCACACCTAGGCACGGTAGCGCTGGTGGCTAACATTGCGATTATCGCCGCGGGCTCGCTCCTCCTTATGTGGATCGGTGAGCTCGTGACCGAGTTTGGCATTGGCAACGGCGTGTCGCTCATCATCCTCGCCGGCATCCTCTCTGGCCTGCCCGCAAGCATTTCTCAAGCGCTTTTTGCCGCCACCGCTGCCAATATTCCGGCATATCTCGGCTTCCTCGTTCTTGGACTTGCAATGATCTATGCCGTGGTGGTGGTTTCTGACGCGGAGCGCTCGATCCCGATTGCGTACGCGCGCGCGGTGCGCGGTGCAGCCCTCTCGCAGGGTGCAGCGACCTACCTCCCGATACGTCTCTTGCAGGCGGGTGTGATCCCAATCATCTTCGCCCTTTCACTCCTGCTTCTCCCGCAGATGGTCCTCTCGGCTCTCTCTGCTCTCAAAATCTCCTTTGCGTCAAGCGCCGCGCTCTGGTATACCGCCTTCCTCTCTAACCCGTGGCAGTATGGCTTTGCCTATTTCCTTTTTGTCGTTCTCTTTACCTACTTCTATACCGCGGTCACCTTTGAGCCGCATCGCGTCGCCGAGAATCTCCAGAAGACAGGCGCCTTTGTCCCTGGCGTGCGCCCGGGCCGCGAGACCGAGGAGTATATCGGCAAGGTAGTCAATCGCGTCACTCTCCCCGGAGCCTTCTTCCTCGGCCTTCTCGCTGTCTCTCCATCTATCATCCAGGGTCTCACCGGCGTCACCACACTGATCCTTGGCGGCACCGCGCTCCTTATTGCGGTCCAGGTCGCACTCGACCTCGCGCGCAAAATCGACGCCCAAGTATCGCTGCGCGAGTATTAAGAAAAGTGATAGAGTAAACCGATGAACGACACGAGAACGATATTCTTCATCGGGAAGCCCGGATGCGGGAAGGGGACCCAGGCCAAGCTCCTGTCTGAAAAGATGGGCTGGCAAGTCATTTCTGCCGGGAGCCAGTTCCGCGCGCTCGCAGCAGAGGATACGCCCGTGGGGCGCAAGATTAAGTCAGAGATAAATGCAGGTGACCTAGCTCCCCACTGGTTTGCGATGTATCTCTACCTGAAGGCGCTCTTCGCCGTTGGTACTGATGCCCCAATTATTTTTGATGGGTTTAACCGTAAGGTACCCGAGGCCGAGCTCGTGGTCTCGTCGCTCACGTGGCTTGGGCGACCGTTTGTCGTGATTCATATCGTTGTGTCTGATACTGAGGTTGAGCGGCGCCTCGCCGGGCGCAAGGTGGTCGAAGGCCGTGCCGACGATAATGCGGTAGACGAGCGGCTCAAAGAATATCGAGAATACACCGCACCGGCGATCGAGCTCTTTCGTCGCGAGGGTACGCTTATCGAGGTCAATGGCGAACAGACTCCCGAAGAAATTGCGCTCGAGGTTAACGCGGCACTCAAGATTTAAATGATCATCACGACCGATAGGGAGCGGGAGCATCTAATTGAAGCAGGAAAGCGTCTTGCCGCTGTGCTCCGTGCGCTTGAGGCGAAGGTGGCGCCCGGAGTCACGAGTGAGGAGCTCGACGATTTGGCCGAAGAGCTCATCCGCGACGGCGGTGACGAGCCCTGCTTCTTGGGTTACACACCCGATGGCGCAGGCAGGCCCTACCCGGCCACGCTCTGTGTCTCTATCAACGACGAGGTGGTGCATGGTATCCCGAACGAGACTGCGCGGACGCTTAAGGAGGGCGACATCGTCGGCCTCGACCTTGGGCTCCGCCACGAGGGGATGATTGTCGATGCGGCGATCACGGTCGCGGTGGGGAAGGTGAGTGAGGAGAGCACAAAGCTCATGCGCGCGACCGAGGCGGCGCTCGCGGCAGGAGTCGCCGCGGCTGTACCCGGGAAGCACGTGGGTGACATCTCGCACGCAATACAAACGGTGATTGAGGGTGCAGGCTTCACGGTGGTCAAGGAGCTCGGGGGGCATGGGGTGGGGGAGCGGGTGCACGAGGAGCCCTTTATCCCCAACTTTGGCCGCCCGGGGCAGGGCGAGCTTCTCTTGGAGGGTATGGTGCTCGCCCTCGAGCCGATCAGTAGCGCGGGCAAGGCCTCTGTCATCCTCGCCCCCGACGGCTACACCTTCCGCACCAAGGATGGCTCCCGCTCGGCCCACTTCGAGCACACCATCTTGCTCGAGAAAGGCGGGGCACTGGTTGTGACGCAATAAATAACATGAAGCGAGTTTTTATAGTCCATGGCTGGGCGGGGACTCCACAGGAGGGATGGTTCCCGTGGTTACGCACCGAGCTCGAGAACAGAGGCTTTCAAGTCTTTGTGCCGCAGCTTCCTGACGCAAATGTTCCAAGCCCCCACACGTGGGTACCAGCACTCGCAGCCGCAGTAGGGGTTGCTGACCGAGACACGTACTTTGTCGGGCATTCGATGGGCTGCCAAACGATAGCGCGCTACCTCGAAGGACTCGACGATTCAGTAACGGTCGGAGGGGTGGTATACGTTGCCGGATTCTTTAGTTCACTCGCACTCGACACCGATGAGGACGAGAAGGTGTGGAACGAATGGAAAATACCCCCACTAGATTTTGCTCGTGTCCGTGCCTGCTCACCCAAAAGCGTCGCTCTTTTTTCAGACGATGACCCATGGGTCCCACTACGTAATCAAGACGACTTCAGAGACAAGCTAGGTTCTGAAATTATCGTCGAGCACGGTATGAATCACTTTAATGAATCGAGTGGTTGTCTCGAGCTTCCCATTGTCCTTGAGTCGGTGCTTACACTTGCTGCGTAATAATTCACAACTGATTACCGTAGGTACTTTACCTTAGCATCGTCTATAGGATAAAATAAGGTAAAGTGAAAAAGAAACAGCCGAAGAGGGTGCGGATGAGAAATCTGCTGCTGCGTTCACTCGCGATTGGTGGAGTACTTAGTGTTGCTCTTATAGCGCCCCAGATGACGAAGATTCTCAAAAAACTAGACCGTCCTGCCACTAGCCGTGCTCAACTGTATCGACGCATTACACAAGGGCTCGCTCGGTTGGAGCAGGAGGGTATGGTTGTCGTCTCGGGTGGCTATGGGAAGCGGCGTATTCGCATTACGGAAAAAGGACGGAAGATGCTCGAGCGGATCGAATTTGGCGAATATGTGATACCTGAACCTGCGTTTTGGGACGGGAAGTGGCGCGTGCTCATATTCGACATTAAGGAGAAGCGACGACGCATACGTAGTCAACTCCGTAGATTGCTCGGAGGTGTAGGGTTTGTCAGAATTCAAGATAGTGTGTGGGTCTACCCGTATTCCTGCGATGAATTTATTTCTCTGGTGCGGGCACACCTCAAGAGCGGTGTCGGGGAGATACGTTTCTTTGTTGCGGAAGCGCTTGAGTCTGATAAAAGCTTGAGAGAACATTTCAGACTCTGAATCCTCAATGAGTCCACGACCCTATGATTTACCTTATTATGTCCTATAGGTTACGACAAGGTAAGGTGTATAGGAAGACATTGTGTCGTCAGTGTGAGACAAGAAGCTTGCTCAAGATTGTATCTTCGCTATACTGATGAGGTAACCGCCGCAGGCGATTTTATTTTATAACTATGGCAAATAAGAACCCAAAAGATGAACGTACGTTTGTGCTGATTAAGCCCGATGGCGTGAAGAAGGGACTCATCGGAGAAGTGATCCGTCGGTTTGAACAGCGCGACCTCAAGATTGTTGCGCTCGAGATGTTTCAGCCCACCCATGAAGAAATCGATAACCACTATCCAAAAGACGATGCATGGATCACGCGTCTCGGGGAGAAAACGATTGGTACTTACAGCAAGTACGCTTTTGATCTAATGGAGGACTTTGGTACCACGGATGCAGAAAAAATCGGTCCCGAGATTCGCAAATGGCTCATCGACTTCATGCTCTCCGCCCCGCTCGTGAAAATGATTGTCGAGGGTACCCACGCGGTCGATATGGTGCGTAAGATTGCGGGTCCGACATTCCCATACCTTGCCGATATGGGAACCATCCGTGGGGATTATTCGAACGACTCTCCGGCACTCGCCAACGCCGAGAAACGCGCGGTTGCCAATATCATGCACGCTTCAGAAACACCACAAGAAGCTGAACACGAGATTGCGCACTGGTTTGGGCAAAAAGAAAGTCATCGTTATAAGCGTCACGGGGAGCACTAACCGCTATCCACAGGACCCCCGAAGGGTGGGTGTATAATTAATCCTGGAGCTGTTCTTCAAAACGCAACTTGACTACAACTCGGGATTCCGGAGTCGTCGGTAGCGATGTGAGCGAGCTTCTCGCTCCTGGACTATCGCGCAGGAGACCCACTTAGGTATTAGAGTTGCAGTCGGGAATGGCTCCGCCAATCGGCCTGTTTCTTCGGAAACAGGCCGATTGGCGTTATACTGTCCGGAATGGCGTTGCGATTGAGTTTCTTTGGTGGAGCAGGGAAGGTGACGGGCTCAAACTTTTTAATAGAAAGCGCGAAGGCTAAAACCGCCGAAGGCGGTTCGCCCGACGCTTCGCGAAGCGAAGCGTCTAGGGGCAGGGTTTTGATCGATTGCGGGATCGAGCAGGGGGGCGACTTTGCCGTTGAGGAGGTCTATGGTCCCTTCCCCTACGACCCGTCGACCATCGATGCGCTCGTGCTCACCCACGCGCACCTCGACCACGTAGGGCGGATACCAAAACTGGTCAAAGATGGCTTCAGGGGCAAAATCTTCATGACGCCTCCCACAAAAGACCTCGCCGGGCTCATCATGCAAGACTCGGTGGGTATCCTCGCCCAAGAGGCGGCGCGCCAAGGCATAGGACCCCTCTACGAGGAGCAGGATGTCGAGGTCGCGTTCTCGCTTATCGAGACACTCGACTATCACACCGAGCAGGAGGTTGCGCCAGGTCTCACGGCGTATCTGCGCAACACCGGACACATCCTCGGCTCTGCGAGTGTGCGGATCACCGACCAAGACGGAGTCGCGGTGGCAGTCACGGGCGACATCGGCAATTCACCCTCACCACTTCTGCCTGACTGGGAGCCGGTGCCCGACGTTGATGCGCTTGTGATGGAAAGTGTGTATGGCGACCGCAATCACCCTCACGCGGTGGAGAGGGTGACGCAGCTGCGCGATACGCTTAAGCAGGCGATAGCGCGCGGCGGGGCGATCCTTATCCCGGCGTTCTCGCTCGAGCGCACCCAGCTCATGCTCTACGAGCTCTCCAATTTCTTTGACGCCGGTGAGATCCCCAAGGTCCCCGTCTTCCTCGACTCGCCCTTGGCTATCCACGTCACCGCGGTCTATGAGAAGTGGGGGGCGACGTACTTCAAGCCAGAAACCGAGGCAGAGATGAAGCGTGAGGGGAGCATATTCCAGTTCCCATTTCTCACCCAGACGCTCTCGCGAGAAGACTCAAGCTCGATCGAGAAAGAAGCAAATCCAAAGATTATCATCGCAGGGGCAGGGATGAGTCACGGCGGGCGTATCGGTCGCTGGGAGCAGAAGTATCTCCCTGACCCTACCACCACGCTTATCATTGTGGGCTATCAGGCGCCCGGCACCCCGGGGCGGCGCCTTCTCGAGGGCGCCTCGTCGATCAAGATTAGTGGAGAGGAGGTGAAGGTGAAGGCGAAGATCGAGAACCTTGCGGGCTGGTCAGCACACGCCGACCGCGACGAGCTCATCCAATTTGCCGAAGCAGCGCTTAAAGACAAGCGGCCCAAGGCGATCTTCACTGCCATCGGTGAGCCCTCTGCGGAGCGCTTTCTCGCGCAGCGCGTGCACGACTACCTCGGCGCCCGCGCCATTGTCCCCGACCAGGGTGACACTTATGAGATCACCACAACAAGTGTGAAGAAGATATGAACGAAACGTGCTAGGCTAATCTCAGACTGAAAAGAACCCGTGGTGGGCTCTTGGTCGTCGTGTCGAGGAGGCAGTATGCCTGTACAGACAAAAGTGCTTGGCCAATGCCTATACCGGCGGCACGTCGATTACGTGTTCATGCGGCATCGCGCAGAGATCGAGGAGCTCGCTGGCCAGAAGGTCCTGCGTGAGAATCAACCGCCGAACGAAATGATGTTGATCTTTGTCACGCCCGACTCGCCTCAGTACCGGCTCCTCATCGAGGCCTTTGTACCTGACAAACGGTTAAGACGGACCATTTGTGGGGACCCGGTTCACATTCTCGAATGCGTCTCGCTCGACTTCTTCAGTCGATACGCGAAGATCCTCCCGGGCATGTTGGTTGAGGAAGCCCCCGAGACGATTTTCAATTCAACCGCAGCAGAGGTTTGGGTTGCGGTGTTCGCGAGGCACCGATGTGTGGCTTACGAGATCGAGCCTCGACTTGGTAGCACACACTGAAGAAGGCCGCCCCCGGGCGGCCTTCATGCTGCAAAAATGACAACCGCCCCGGAGGGGCGGCTGAAGGAGTATTGAAGGGAAGGGGGTGGAGTTAGGAAACCTTCTTGCTGATGCGCTCGAAGATCTCGGGGCGCTCGGCGGCAAATTCGGCGAGGACCTTGCGGTCGAGGCCGATGCCGGACTTCTTCACCTTGCCGATAAAGACGCTGTAGGACTTGTGCCCGAGCTCGCGCACGGCGGCGTTGAGGCGGACGATCCACAACTGGCGGAAGACCGTCTTTTTATCGCGGCGGTGGGCGAAGGCGTAGCGGCCCGCGCGCATGAGTGCCTCGTTGGCAAAGTTGAGCTTCTTCGAGCGGACGCCGCGGTAGCCCTTGGCGCGCTCGAGCATATTCTTGCGGCGCTTGTTGGCGAGAACTCCTCCTTTGATTCGTGTCATAGGTAAATAATTACAACTGATTACTTGGCACCGGTGCCGGGGAGGAAGCGAGCGCGCACCTTGGCCGTCATGGTGAGCGTGACGGGGCGGCGCTTGCCGCTGCGCTTACTACCACTCTGCTTTGCATTGAAATGGTTCTGACCCTTCGCGCGCGCAACAAGCTTCCCGTTGCGGGTAACGCGAATTCTCTTTGAGTATGATTTGTTAGTTTTCATTTTGTGGTGTTTCTTGCGGCATAGCTTTGGGCTGTTCCTTCTCACGCTTGGCCTGGGCGACGAGGTCTCGCTCGATCACTCCGGCAAAGCCCTTGGGGCTGCGCGCTATCGGTTCAGCGACCTTGTACGCGTAGGGGATACGGAGGAGGAATCGTTCGAGGCGTTCCTTGAGAAACTTCTCTTCCATACCCTTATAGCGACCCTTGAGGAAGAGCTCGGCGCGGACTCGGTGACCTTCAGCGAGCCATTCGGCTGCCTTCTTAGCCTTGAGCGCCATGTCGTTATCACCGGTCCCGACCTTAATCTGGACCTCTTTGGTCTCGGAGACCTTGACCTTGGCTTTGGCGACCTTCTCCTTCTTGCTCCGCTCGTACTCAAATTTACCATAATCCATGATCTTCGCAATGGGCGGCACCGCCGAGGGAGAAATCTCTATCAAGTCCTGCCCGGCCTGCTTGGCAGCTGCCAGGGCGGCCTCAAGCGTGAGAATGCCGAGGTTCGACCCGTCAGCAGTAATAACGCGCATCTCCTGCGCGTGGATCTCGTTATTAATGCGGATTCGGTCGGTAGCCACTGGAAGTACTCCCACTATAGCATAAAAAGCTCTAGGGTGCGAGTTGCGTGGGGGAGGAGAGGACGATCTCGGCTCTGCCCTGATAGGAGGAGATTTTTCCCGTGAGGGTTACGATGGTGCCCACATAGCGGGTGAGATCGCCGAACCTCTTGACGTCGTCGGCGAAGATGACCCCTGAGAAGGGGCAGGTTTTGTAGCTCTGGCAGAAATCGAGAAAGACCGTGCCTGTTTTTGATGTGTAAGCATCGACCAGGGTACCACGCACCGAGGCGTAGGCGCCGATATGTTTTGGCGCCTCGGTGTAGTTGATAGTGCCGATGGAAATGAGCGCGGCCGCTCCCGCGGCCGCGCTGTTGCCACGATAGGCAGTGAGGAGTTTTGTCAAAATGTTTTCATACGTCTGCCGCAACGTCGGGTCGGTCCCGATCTCGAGGATCTCATCGTTGATGGTCGTCGCCGAGTTTGTCCAGTTATAGCTGCCGTGGGCGTAGGCCGAATCGGTAACGATTATTTTCAGATGCATGATTCCGTTCCCGCTCGCGTGTTTCTCGGTGACCACCGGGATACCCGCCGCGAGTAGTTTTTGTATAATCGGAGCACTGTAACTACTCCGACTCTGCTCTGAATCTACGATCCCACGCACATCAATGCCGCGCTTCTTGGCGGCGACAAGCGCGTCGGCAATAGAGGGGAGGGTAAAGGTGTAGATCGCAAAGTAGATACGGCTTTGCGCACCATCGACAAGCGCGATAATTTCTTTATCGTTCTGTTTTTGATCGAGACTGTAGACAACTCGGACACTGCTTAGAGGCGGCGCGACGACAGTCGTGGAGGGGATATGCACTGCAGACGGCACCGACTCCTTCCCGAGCTGGTAGCCGATTCCACCCCCGGCACATACCAGGATGAGTGCGACCACGACGCGGAGAGCTTTTTGGGACATTGCTTCAGTATACGGTTACCAAAATATCACGACGCATTGCTTAGGGGGAGGATGTCATGGCACGGTACGTGCGCATACCTTGTCGACTGATGAGCATTAGTGTACCAATGAATAGGATCACGATAAACCAACGCACGGGACGCATCCACGTTACTGTTGCGCTCCCGAACCAGTAAGAGAGGGAGAAGAGAAATATCCCAAGGACCAGGCCGCTCACGATTGCCGATACGGCAAAGAGTGGGATGGGGCGACGGAAGAAGCCACTTGCAATATAGGTTGTAAAACGGAGCCCGGGGACGAAGTGTCCGGCAAGGATAATGGGCACATAGTGTGTTTCAAGCCAGGTACGAAACGATGCGGTAAAATCGTGGTTGATATAACGCGCGAGCGCGGGGCGAGTCCTCGCCAGCGCCCCGACTGCGTAGAGGGCTGTGTCGCCCAGCATAATACCGAGATAGAGAGCACAGAGGGAGAGAGAAACTGGTACATACCCTTCTGCTGCAAGCACACCAACAATGATGGAGGTGAGATCCTCAAAGAAAAATGCGCAGGCTCCAATTGCGAATATGAGAAAAACGGTACTGCCGACCTCGTTGCCGATAATTGAGGAGAGATATGAGAACATAGACGTGCTCGTTAGTCTATCAGATGTGTCGGTGTAAGGTAACCCACAGTCATTTGCGCGTCTCCAGTAAAGCGCGTATTCTACGGACATGAAACGTCTCGGGACCGTTCTCATTCTCCTCCTTGCTTTTGCAGGGCTTGCTGACAGTCTATACCTCGCCGAGCACAAAATCACAGGAGATCCGCTTATCTGCAATGTGCAAAACTTGACGGGGTGCAACGTTGTGGCCAATAGTGAGTATTCACGTATTTTCGGCCTGCCGATTGCAGACGCAGGGGTCCTCTTTTTTGCGAGCTTGTTTGTGATCGCGGCACTCGAGCTTATCTTCTCCGATCGACTTTTACGAAGGGTCCTCCAGGTTGGCGCAACACTCGGTGTATGCATGTCTATCTTTTTAGCAATCGTGCAGGTTTTTGTGATTAAGGCGCTCTGCATCTACTGTCTTGCATCGGGAATGATCATGCTCATAATCTTCATCATTGCTATTTTTCTTGAGCCGTTACGTCGCATAGCGCCCGAATTGACGCCCGAGCTCGAGCCCGTATCGCCGGGCACCAATTTTCTCCGGGATACGCTCACGATGCCTCCGACTTAATCGTATGTCCTCCCGGGGTATCATCCTTCTGTGTCTTCTTACTCTCAGTGTCCCGTTTGTCGCTGGTGCGTACACACCTCCAGCACACTTCTCTGCGGCTGAATCACTTCATGCCTCGAGCTCTTTTCCGGGTAACGCCTACACCGTAGGTGTCTCGGTAGTTCTCACGGCACCTGTTGCGGGTGATTTTTCTGCAGTCGGCGGCTCCGTGATCACTGCCGCTTCGGTCACAGGTGATAGTCTCCTTGGTGCCGGCTCGCTCCACATACGTGCTCCGATCATGGGCGACGCGCGCGCCTTTGGGGGCACCGTGACGATCGACGAGTCTGTTCGGGGTGATCTGGTCGCATTTGGCTATGCGGTTGAGAGTAGTGGCACCGTGGGGGGGAGCGTTTTCCTTGGGGGAGTGAATGTGTCACTCATCGGCGGCGCTACCGGGCCAGTGACGATTTATGGAAACTCTGTCCGTCTCTCGGGCGATTTTGCCGATGACGTGACGATTTACTCGAGTGGACGGATCACGCTTGCCGCGAGCACCACCATTCAAGGGAAGCTCTCCTATGAATCGCCTGAGCCAGCGAACATACCCCACTCCGTAACGGTTTCCGGAGGGGTGAAATACACAAGTGCGTCCTATCTCCCCAACATCGGTACATCGCGTATTCTCGCGCTCATCAACATGGGGTTCTTTATCTTCGTACGTCTTCTTGGTGCACTCTTGCTCGCGGGTCTTCTCGCAGGTCTCTTTCCTCGTCTTGCTGACGCTCTCGTGGAGCATGCCTCACATGCGCGGGTGCGGAATATTCTCCTGACCATGCTTCTTGGGTTCGCCATTATGGTCGCAACGCCCATCCTCCTCATCCTTCTTCTTCTCACGTTTGTTGGTATCGGTCTTGCAGTATTCCTCCTCGTGACTTACGTAATGCTCATCATCTGTGCATTTCTCTATGCGGGCATTTTGATCGGCGGGCTTTTTGCGCGCTCCTATATTCATCGCGATACCGTGCTTTGGCGCGATGGTGTGATTGGCATGCTCCTACTCTCACTCCTCACTCTTGTGCCATTTATTGGAGCGGTGATTATTTTTGCCGCTGTCACTTTTACTGCAGGTGCACTCCTTCAGATTTTCTTCTCCTTTGCATTCCCGAGCGAGTCACGAACCATCGAAATGGTATAGTGCCCCCATGACTCCCGCGAAGTTTGCCGAGCGCACGGCACGCGCAAAGAAGATCGTCGCGTATCTGAAGAAAACGTATCCCGAGCCCGCGAGCGAGCTGATGTTCCACACCCCGTTTCAGTTTGTTGTCGCAGTGATTCTCTCGGCGCAGTGTACCGACAAGGCGGTGAACAAACTCACCGCGACTCTTTTTACGAAATATAAAACGGCCCTCGACTTCGCTCGGGCTAAACCGGCGACATTTGTGAAAGAGATCTCTTCAGTTACGTTCTATCGTAATAAAGCCAAGGCGATCATCGCTGCCGCGAAGAGGGTGCAAGAAACATATGGTGGAAAGGTGCCAATGACCGAGAAGGAGCTCGTCACCCTGCCTGGGGTGGGGTATAAGACGGCACACGTGATCCTCGGAGAGCTGCACGGGATTTTTGAGGGGATACCCACCGACACGCACGTGAAGCGCTTTGCACAGCGCTTTGATCTTACCGACCAAACCGACCTCACCAAAATCTCAAAAGACCTCGAGCAGCTCGTGCCAAAAAAAGACTGGAAGTATGTCAACAATGGCTTCGTTCTCTACGGCCGTTATATGTGTCCCGCTCGCCCGCACGACTGCACCGCTCACCCGCTCACGCGCATCTATCCTCTTGCCGCAAAACGATGGCCCACAGCAAAGTAATACATTCTTTTCGTAAAAAAGTTTGGGCGTACTATCGTGTACATGGGCGACATGACCTCCCGTGGAGGAAGAAACCGACCCTCTATCGCGTACTGGTCTCTGAAGTGATGCTACAGCAGACGCAGGTAGAGCGGGTACTACCATTCTATAAAAGCTTCCTCAAAAAGTTTCCAACCGCGAAGAAACTCGCCGCCGCGCCGCTCTCAGAGGTATTGAAGGCGTGGCAAGGACTCGGCTACAATCGTCGCGCCAAGCTGCTGCATCAGGCGGCGCAGCGGCTCGTATCTACGCCTCCGTTTAGAACAAGGTTTAACCTTGTTGAAAAGTTGGAGGAGTTGCCGGGTGTGGGGCCCTACACGGCGCGCGCGGTGGCCGCCTTCGCCTGGAATCAGGACGTCGTGTGTATCGAGACGAATATCCGCACGGTGATCATCCACCATTTCTTTTCTGCACCAGCGCGCGACACAAGGGGTATGATATATCATACCAGCGACGGCAAAATTTCAGACGCGGAGATCGGGGCAATTCTTGAGAAATGTTTACCGAAAGGGCGTGCGCGAGAATGGTATGCCGCGCTCATGGACTATGGTGCATACCTCAAACGTTCAGGCATCTCGCACAATACAAAAAGTAAAACGTATGCGAAGCAGGCACGGTTCTCGGGATCACTGCGTGAGGCCCGTGGTGCTCTTCTCCGTGCTTCTCTGCAAGGGGTGACCTCGCGAATTAAACTCATCACTCTTCTCGGTCCATCGCGCACCGCACAGATGCGACGCGCCCTCAGCGCCCTCCAGAAAGAAGGGCTGATTAGCGGAAGTCTTTAATCAGAAGCGTCGTCACGACACCTGTGATCATGATGAAACATCCGGTGAGAATAAAGAAGAGTTGGAAGTTACCAAAGAAGAAGATGAGGCTCGCGACGAGAGGACCAATAGTGAAGGCCAGCGGCCACACACCCCGGAAAAAACTCATCGAGTTAATGTCGGTAGCCGTCATACGACGGAAGAAGTGCCCCTCGGTCATCCCCTCCACGAGTGCCGCGCCGACCCGTGAGAGAAAGAGGATGCCCAGAACGAGGTAGATCGACGAGTCGGGGGTAAGCACACTGAGCGCGGCGAGCGAGCCCCCTGCAAGTACAAACCCGACAAACATCATCTCTTTATCACCGAGGTAGCGGTCAGCGAGCCACCCGGCTGGATACTCGAGGACAACATATGGGATCAGCATGATTGCGAAGATCCATCCGAGACTCGACCACGGGAAACCCAAGACACTGTGGAGATACATCGGGGTATACAGTGGTGCCCAGATATAAAAAAGATAGAGCAGAAAGTGAGCAAAGGTGACGGCAGAGAAGTCGCGGTCGTGGCTAATACACACAAGCGTTTTTTTCATTGATGTGACTGCGTGTCCACGGGCGATCTGTGGAAGCTTTTGGGCGGCCAGGAGTACGATGAAGGGGACGAGCATTCCCGCCGCGACTACAAAGACACGGCCGTAATCGTTGGAGTTGATCAAGACCGCAGAGAGGAGCAGCGGGGCGGTGAGGGCGCCAATATTCCACGCGGTAAGGAAGGCGGTGCGGACACGGCCAGTGTCGCTCACGTCAGAGCCAGTCGCCTCAAGGAGGAGGTCAAGCCCATAGAAGACGCAGGGCTGAAGCGCGAATGCGCTGATTACAAAGAGTGTCCCTGCGAAGGCACTTGGTGCCACTGCAAGGGCGAGGAAGGAGAACATTTCAAGAGCCGCAAGCCCGAGTACCAACTGCTGTGCTCCATAGCGTCCCTCCCATTTAGGTAACAAGAAGAAGAGAATAAGTGCGACGAATCCTCCTGTGGCGATCACCAAGCCAGTGTAGGCCTCTGACATATAGGTCGTGAGGTAGGGGAGCAGCACGTAGATCGAGAGCGCGGTAGAGACCGAGAAAAAGAAATTACCAAAAAAAATAATCACCCGCGAACTCATTTCTCCCGAGCATAGCACACCACCCGCGCCCCTTCCGGGGCGCGGGTGGTGTTTCAGTACGGCTACATCCCAATGAGGACAGGGATGACCATCGGGGCTTTGTTGGTGCGCTGGAAGAGGAAGCCCGCCATGACGTCGGTGAGATTGTTCTTCACATAGTCGAGGTCGATAGGGTTCATGTTCTTGGTCGAGTCTTCGATCGTCTTTTTAATCAGTACGCGACCCTCGTTGAGGAGGTCCTGCGACTCACGCAGATAGACAAAGCCGCGGCTGATGATGTCGGGGCTCTTGCGGAGCTTGCCGGTCTTGAGGTTGACGCTCGCGATGATGACGAACATGCCGTCCTTGGCGAGTGACTGGCGATCACGGATGACCACCTCCTGCATGTCGCCGATGGTGAAGCCGTCGACGACCATTGGAGAAGAGGGGACCCGCTGCTTATGCACATTGAGGCGACTGCCTTCTTCGATATCGATAACGGTACCGTTGTCCGCGACGATGATATTTTCGCGCGGGAAGCCCGACTGCTCGACCGCCTTGGCGTGGCAGGTGGTCATTGAGCGGTAGCCATAGCCCGGCATGAAGAAGTTCGGGTGCACCTGCTTATTGATCCATACGAGTTCTCCGGTGTTGCCGTGTCCGGTCGAGTGGACGTCGCTACTGCGGTAGTGGATAAGGGTCACGTTATGGCGGTAGAGATTGTCCTTCAGTTTCTGCACCGCGATCTCGTTGCCCGGGATGACGGAGGAGGAGAGGACGATCGTATCGCGCTCATTCAGCGTGATGTACTTGTGCTGCTTGGTCGCGATGCGCATCAAGGCCGCAAACTCTTCGCCCTGCGCTCCGGTAGAGAGAATCACCACCTTGTCGGGTGGATAGTTAGCAATGTCTTGAGCCTGGATAAAGGTCTCCTTCTTGACCTTGATGAGCCCGGTTTTCTCTGCGATCTCGAGGTTAGTCTTAATCGAGCGCCCTTCAGTCACAATCTTCTTTCCGTATTTCTCGGCGGCTTCCATTATGTGCACCATGCGCTCAAACTGGGAAGCAAAGGTGCCGATGATGAGGCGCCCCGAAACAGTCTTTATAATGTCTTCAAGGGTCTGAATGACGCGGGACTCGGGAATAGAGAAACCGTCTTTCTCTGCGTTGGTGGAGTCAGCGACGAGAAAGATATTCTTATCTTTGCCGATCTCGCCCCAGGTCTTGACCTCACGTTCTGACGGAATGCCGTCTTCGTGGTCGAGCTTGAGATCACCAGAGACGACGACATTTCCTTGTGGCGTTTCAACCGAGCAGCCCATAGAGTCGGGGATCGAGTGGGTGACGGGAAAGAATTTGACTCGCGTGCTACCAATCACTACCGACTGACCCGTCTCGACAACTACCATTTCTGACTTTGGAACATCCGGATACTCTTCTTGACGGCGCTCAATCATGATCGAGGTCAGCTTCTGGGTGTAGATCGGTGGGGTGCCGAAGCGCGGCATGATAAAGGGAATACCGCCGATGTGGTCGAGGTGGCCGTGGGTGATAATAACGCCCTTCACGCGATGAGCATTCTTCTCGAGATACTTGGTGTTGGGGAGGATGTAGTCGACACCCGGGGCTGAGTCTTCGGAGACAAACTGAAAGCCCGCGTCAAAGACGAGGATGTCGCCGGTGGCGCCAACCTCAACCGCGATCATGTTGCGGCCGACCTCTTCAACCCCCCCCAAGGGGATGATGCGAACCGTGGTAGGGCCGGCCGGTTCAGGGTAGTAGTCAGCAACAGTTCGCGGACTGCGCGTTGACTGCGACATGGGTCGACGCAGGATGCGCTGAATACGGCGAGAGGCACCGCCGGGGCGGGGGCCGCTCGAGCGACCACCTTGTCTGCTAGGGGAGGATCGCTCGAAGCGCCGTGGCTCGCCTCGATGAGTCGGCGAAGCGGGCGTTCGCGTGTCAGGGCGACGTTCGGCTGGTGGTGGGGTGTGTGGGCGCGCAGGCTGTGGAGCGGGCGCGGGGGCTGGTGCTACATTCATACAGTACTAGACTAGTTACTTTCGGGTAGTGAATAAAATAAAAGGAAACCCGTACGAAAATGATTTACGAATCGACAAAGAACGGCCATACGCGATCGGTCACTCGGTACCACTGCGCTACGGTCGCGTAGCGGTCAGCGGGACTGATAATCTGCGGGAGGGATACACCACGGATATCGGTGGGTATAGTGTACGTGAAGTCGGGGGTGTAGAGAAATGCAGCTGCATACTCTCCTGCAACAATATCCTCAACTTTCTGGAGATTACCCTTGCGTATAGTCTCGTCAGTTGAGCTCCGTGCGTCCTCAAGCAGAGTATCCACCTCTTTATTTGCGTAGAGCGCGATATTGAGACCTGGATCGTTCCGTTCTTGGGAATCCCAGAACGCGTAGAGATCTTGATCGCGCCCGATCACCATGCCATAGAGAAGCGCCTCATATTTACGCGGGCGGATGACATTTTGCGAGAGGTCGCCTGGTTCATACAGCTCAATCGTGACGCGGACACCGAGTTTCTCCCAGTCCGTTTTTACCGCACTTGCGACCCCTTTCAGTTCCGGAACGTTGGACGTACGGATGGTGATATCGTCGAGCGTCTGCTTAAGAGAAGTATTCTTCCACAATCGTTCTGTGCCGTCGTACGTCCAGCCGGCGCTCGTGAGCACCTTTGCTGCCGCTGCAGTCGGATTAGCAGATTCGGGGAGTGAAGCTTGGACCACATTCCCGCCGCGTGGCACCGGCCCCATGATGGCGGTTGCATAGCCGCCGAGCACGTTGTTCACAAGAGCATTGCGGTCGAGCGCCAGGGAGAGCGCTTTGCGCACCTCGAGACGTGCATATGCGGGTTTCTCGCTTGGATTCCAGAAAACACCAAAGACACGTGCGTAGGGTGCCGAGAGAGCAGAAGGGGAGGGAGCGTCGTACGCACTCTCAATTGCTCCAGTGTGGAGCGCAGTGGAGAGATCCTCTGTGCGCGGATAAAAGTAAAGGTGGATCTCATCAAGATACGGACGTCCCAGCGGGTAGTACGGGTTCGCAGACAGCTCGACGTATTTAATCAATCCGGAAGCGTCGCGAGTAACCCGCGCCACCTTGAAAGGGCCGGCGCCGACCGGCTTGGTCTCAAGACCGGTAAACGGGAACTCGCTGCTAGCAATCTTTTCCCACAAGCGTTCCGGAAGGATACCGAGTGTGGTGAGACCAAGGAACGGGGCATAGGGTTTTGACAAGGAGAGACGCACCGTACGTTCGTCGAGCGCCACGACGGCCACCCCAGACCAGTTGGCATATTCGGGACTCTTGAGCGAAGGATCTTGTGCCTTATGGATCGTGAAGACCACATCTTCTGCAGTTATCGGAGTCCCGTCAGAGAATCGAGCGTCAGCGCGAATGGTAAAAAGGTACGTTTTGCCATCAGGGCTGATCTCGTAACGTTCGGCGATTACGGGAATGAGGACACCATTTGCCGAGAGCCCCATGAGCCCCGCATAGGTGAGCATGGAGAGATCTCGATCGGCATCACTGATAGCAAGGAGCGGATTCATAAACTGCGGACTCCCCACAGCACCTTCAGTGAGGGATCCGCCGTAGGTGGGAACCTCAATGAGGAGCTTCTGCTCAAGCGTATACAGACCGCCGAGCGCTGCCCCCACCACGATAAGAGCAAGGAAGAAGAAGAGTGCACGATCGCCAGAAGAGAGAACCCGTACACGCCCTTCAAGCGAGGAAATAAAACGGAAGCTCCGCGCTCGCGTGAGCTCCTCGCGCCAATTTTTCTGTGGCGTGTCCTCCATTATCTCACCAGAAGGAAGTTTACTGTCGCCGCGAGAACGAGGAGAATCGCGACCGCAATAGTGGCAGTAAAAAGAAATTTCTCGGCGCCCCTGCGCTTGTAGAATGTCGACGCAAAATTATCTCCACCGAATGCTCCCCCGAGAGTCGCGCCGCGCTGCTGGAGCACGATGCCGACGATAAGGAGTATCGAGAGGACGATTTCTGCGTAGGGCAGTGCCGATACGAGTGCCTCCATCTTGGTGGCTAGCATACCATGCCCAAGCACGCGGGTGCAAGTTGCATACGCACGACAGTTTCTCTATACTCCCTCTACAAGGGCGCAGGGCACTTTTATTCATAAAATAGGCATGCTATGGCAAAAAAGCTTTCGTTAAAGCCGCTTGGAGACCGCGTGGTCGTTAAGCCTTCAGAAAATGGAGGTGAGCGGAAGCTCGCTTCGGGACTCATCATCCCCGACACGGTCGATAAGGAGAAGCTTCTCTCAGGAACCGTCATGGCGACGGGTCCGGGACGATTGAGCGACACGGGAGAGCGTCTCATGATGGAGGTTGCTGTCGGAGATGTGGTGGTGTTTAAAAAGCCATGGGACGAACCGATTAAACTCGATGGCGTCGAGTACTACGTCCTCCATGAGTCCGATATTAGTCTTATTCAACTTTCCTAACCTATGGCAAAACAGATTCTCTTTTCTGAAGAGGCGCGCACGGCGATTGCTAAAGGCCTCACGCACGCTGCTCGTGCGGTGAAGGTGACGCTCGGCCCTCGCGGACGCAATGTGGTGATCGAGAAGTCGTATGGTGGCCCACGGATCACCAACGATGGCGTCTCGATCGCGAAAGAAATTTCACTCAAAGACCGCTTTGAGAATATGGGTGCAGAAATCGTAAAGGAGGTCGCAAGCAAGACCAACGACACTGCAGGTGACGGCACCACCACTTCGGTGGTCCTCCTCGAGGCTCTCGTACAGGAAGGACTCGCCCACATGCTGAAGGGCACCAATGCAATGGCGATTCGCCGTGGTATGGAAAAGGCAAAAGAAGTTGCGCTCACTGAGCTTAAGAAAATGGCACGGCCAGTGAGTGGGAAGGCTGAGGTGAAGCAGGTTGCGAGCATCTCTGCCGAATCGGAACTGCTCGGAGGCATTATCGCCGAAGCAGTGGAGAAGGTGGGCAGCAGTGGCGTGGTCACGGTTGAAGAGTCGCAGGGTATGGAACTCTCCTACGATATTGTCGAGGGGCTTCAACTCGATAAGGGCTACGTCTCCGCCTATATGGTCACCAATCCGGAGCGGATGGAGGCTGAAATGAAAGACACGCTGGTGCTCATCACGGATAAGAAAATCGGGAATGTGCAGGAGATCCTCCCGCTTCTTGAGAAAGTCGTGCAGTCGGGCAAAAAAGAATTGGTGATTATAGCTGACGATGTTGAGGGTGACGCGCTCTCGACCTTTATCGTAAATAAGTTGCGCGGGACCTTCTCGGTCTTGGCTGTTAAGTCCCCGGGTTATGGGGATCGTAAGAAGGAGCTCCTCGCGGACATCGCGACCGTGGTGGGCGCACAGGTGATCAGCAGTGATGTTGGCATGACGTTTGAGAATGCGACCCTCGCGATGCTCGGTAAGGCGGCACGCGTCGTCGCGACCAAAGACACCACCACGATCGTGGGAGGGAAAGGGAAGAAGTCTGTGATTGCCGAGCGCGTGGCGCAGCTCACCACCCAGATGGAGCAGACCGACTCGAAGTTTGATAAAGAGAAGCTTGAGGAGCGGGTCGCCAAGCTCTCGGGCGGAGTCGCGGTGATCTCCGTCGGTGCAGCCACAGAAACAGAGATGAAGTACCTCAAAGATAAGATCGATGACGCCGTGAAGGCGACCAAAGCCTCGATTGAGGAGGGAATCGTCGCAGGGGGCGGTACCGCGCTCGCCAAGGTAGCCAAGAAGCTCGTCGGTCAAGACAGTAAGCTCGCTGCCGACGAGAAGGTGGGGTATGCCATCGTTATGGCAGCGCTTGAGATGCCGCTCACGCAGATTGCGCTCAACGCCGGGAAGGACGACGTCACGACGATTGTCACGAGTGTGCAGGGAGGTAAGGCACATGCAGGCTACAATGCGGTCACTGACGCGATTGTTGACGACATGCTTGCCGCAGGCATTGTCGACCCGGTAAAGATGCCGCGTATGGCGCTTGAAAACGCGGTCTCGGCAGCAGCGATGCTTCTCACCACCGAAGCAGCGATTACCGAAATCCCCGAACCCAAAAAAGAGCCAGCGGGCGGCGGCATGGATGGCATGGGCTACTAACAACACAACCGGCGCCCTTGGCGCCGGTTGTGTTTACGGCTGCTCGTTGTAGGAGATGACGCTCCAGCCGCGGGTGGCAGAGAAGCGTTTCCAGGGGTTGTATTCACACACACTAATGCAGGCGTTATCAGAGATGTTAAAAAACGACAGTTTGACGAAGTCGGCCGAGTGGAGTCGGTTACGGTAGAGCATGTAGGCCAACATCATCTTGAGCGTGACGTGGTGCGTTACGATCGCTGTGTGCCGCCCCCCGTGGTGTCGGAGCAGGGTGAGACACTTACGACCCCGCTCCCGCAGCTCAAGAAAGTTTTCTTCATCGGAGAAGCGGTACTCGTCTTCATGGTAGGCAAGGTCCATCTGGTCGACGATACGCGTCACCTCCGGGTCGCGTGTCGACTTGCCTATGATCTCGCTCGGGTTGCGTCGCTCGACGAAGAGTGGGGAGGTGACTATTCGTGCGTGGAGGCGCGTACCGATAATGTGTGCCGTTTCAATCGCGCGCGGATAGGTGCTCGTGATAATGAGCTTAATGTTGAGCGGCTGTAATGCTTTTCCCACCGCATCTGCCTGCTGCCGCCCCTTTTCAGAGAGTGCGCCATCGGCGCCTTGGCGGATATGCGCGGCGTTCAGGAGCGTTTCTCCATGACGAATCAGGTAGAAACGTCGGGGGCGCATCAAAAGTAAGATGCCTATAAGCCCAAGCCCGCCGACGATGATCGAAAAAGGATCCACAGTGACTCTAGTATACGCGAGTGGTACACTTAGGTCATATGGGGGTTATTCACTCACTCCGCTCTCTTGTTGCGCGTCGATGGCTCACACTCCTCTTTATTGGGGGTGCGGGGATTATCGCTTTTTATATTCTCTTTGGACGGAGCGCGAGTCTTGGTGCCACCTTCACCGTGGCACGAAGTGATTTTCGAGAGCAGGTAAGCATTTCAGGTACCGTGACGGCGGCACAAGACGTTGCGCTCGGATTTGCTGCCAATGGTCGTATTGCCCAGATATATGCGACGGTAGGAGACCAGGTATCTGCTGGCGCTGTCCTTGCCGAAACTGAAAATGGCGATCTCGTTGCCGCACTCTCACAAAAACAGTCTGCCTTGAGAGAAGCTCAAGCGAGACTCACCGAGCTCCAAGCCGGGCCGCAACCAGAAGAAATCGCGGTGGCGCGCACCAACGTGGCCAACGCGGCGGCCGTCCTCAAGCATTCCATACAGAATGCTTACACCGTCTCGGACGATGCCGTACATAATCGGGTTGATTCATTCTTTACGAATCCACGCACGGTCCCCAAACTCGCCTTTACTGCCTCAAACGCAACACTGGTTGCGACGGTCGAACAAGACCGTGTCGCGGTTGAACCAGTACTCAGTGCGTGGGCACATCTTGTTGCATCGCTCACCGACGACACGGTTGTCGTTGCCGCCAAGCAAGCACGGGAATATATGTCTCGCGTCACCACCTTGCTTGCCGATGCCAATACGGTACTGAACCAAGGCGTACCCGATCAAACAACGTCAGCGACGACGCTCGCAAGCTATGTCACCACGCTTGGGGTTGCGCGCACCAATGTTAATACTGCGGCGACTACCCTCATCGCTAACGCTGCAGCACTTGACGCCGCGGTGAGTGCGCTTAAGTTCGATGTGGCAGGCGCGTCAGAAGAGACTCTCGCGGTGCAGGAGGCAGCCGTAGCGGCTGCTGAAGCCGACGTCCGGTCAGCAGCAGCACAACTCGCAAAGACACGGGTCGTCGCTCCTTTCAAGGGCACCGTGACACGCATGGATGCAGAAGTTGGAGAAATCGTTTCGCCAACAACGTCACAGATCTCGCTCCAGAGCGATGGTGTGTTTCAAATTGTTATCTACATTCCCGAGGTGACCATCGCACGGGTGATGGCGGGGGCTCCCGCAACCACGACACTTGACGCCTATGGTCCGCGCATCACCTTCCCATCAGTCGTGGTAGCGGTCGACCCTGCAGAAACCATCAAGGATGGTGTTCCCACCTACAAAACAACACTCTCGTTCCGCCTTGCCGATTCGCGGATACGGAGTGGCATGACAGCGAATGTTCTTATCGAAACCGGTCAGCTGAATCAGGCGATTGTCATACCTGCCGGAGCAATTGGGACAAAAAATGGGGCACCGTACGTTTCGGTCGTTATTGAAGGGGAGGCGATGATGCGTCCAGTGACTCTTGGCCCGACACCCGCACTCGGGCAAGCTCATGTTGTCTCAGGACTTACTGGGGGTGAGGAGATTCTACTTGCGCCGGTGCCATAACAACCATGTCCCTCGTTGATATCCGCGTCGGGCTGTATCTCGCGATGCGTCAGCTGCGGCGCGCGAGCCTCTGGACCACGGGGCTCATTGTGTTTGTGATGCTCCTCACCTTTCTTAACCTCGTGGTGGTGACGGGCATTCTCGTCGGGCTCATCGAGGGTATTAATGAGAGCTACCGAACGCAGTACACCGGCGATGTCATACTCTCTTCGCTTGCGACTAAAAACTACATTGAAGACACACCACGCGTGACGGCCTTTCTCTCCACTCTTCCACAGGTGGCGCGGGTCACCGAGCGGTATCAAACGGGAGGGACCATTGAGGCTAATTACCTCACGCGCACGGACAGTACCGAAAAGCCTGATGCCACGGGCGCTCAAGTGATCGGCATTGACCCAGTGGCTGAAGACGCGTTCACCGGACTCTCGCAACATATTATTGACGGTCAGTACCTAGCGGCAGACGACTATGATCAGATCTTGGTGGGGAACTATCTCCTTGCGAAATATGCCTTTGGTGATCAGCCAGGGCTCACCCCACTTACTAATGTTGAACCGGGGACAAAAGTGCGGTTGACGATACAGGGCACAACCCGAGAAGTCTTTGTAAAGGGTGTGGTGAAAAGTAAGGTGGGACTTCTGGCAACAAGTATTTTTATGCCGGCGACAGAGCTGCGTACCCTGATGGGTCGGACTGATCAAAACGTCGCACAAATTGCTATTCGTCTCGTGCCAGGGACAGACCCCGTTGCCTTTAAACAACTCCTTCTTGCGAGCGGGATCGGCGAGAAGGCCATCGTTCGGACATTCACCGACTCAATTCCGAATGGGGTTGAAGATATTAAAACGACTTTTGCCATGCTCGGGAACGGCTTTAGCTCGATTGGGCTCGTGGTCGCCGCCATCACCATCTTCATTGTGATTTTTATCAATGCCATCACGAGGCGTAAATTCATCGGTATCTTAAAAGGAATCGGAATCTCGGGAACGGCGATTGAGATTTCTTACGTTTTCCAGTCGCTGTTTTATGCCGTCATCGGGTCGGCAATTGGGTTAGCGGTTCTCTATGGTGTATTAGTGCCAGCGGTGGCGGCCAACCCGATTGATTTCCCCTTCAGCGATGGCATCCTTGTCGCGCCAGTGCCGGAGACGGCCGTCCGGATCATACTTCTCGTGCTTACGACGGTGATTGCAGGATATTTACCATCGCGAATGATTGTGCGGCGCAACACACTCGACTCGATCCTCGGTCGCAATTAATATGATTGACGTAAAAAATCTTGTCCGCACGTTCAAGGATGGTCCTCGTGAGACGCGGGTGTTGAAAGGTATCAATTTTACTGCCAAAGACGGGGAGTTCATCGCGATTATGGGGCGCTCGGGGGCAGGGAAGAGCACCCTCCTGTACCAACTCTCGCTCCTTGATGAGCCGACGTCAGGTGAGATCCTTATTGACGGTAAAGAGGCACACCGGATGACTGAAAGAGAGAAGATGCTGTTTCGTCTCGCCGAATTCGGCTATGTATTTCAGGACTATGCCCTTCTTCCCGAGCTTACCGCGCTTGAAAACGTTGCTCTCCCGCTCTATATGCAGGGCGTTTCGCGCGTCGAGGCGGAGACAAAAGCACAAACCGCACTCGAGCGTGTGGGGCTCGGGACGCGACTCGGTAACCTCCCGAGCCAGCTCTCGGGTGGCGAACAGCAGCGCGTCTCTATTTCTCGTGCCATTGCGCACACCCCTGACGTTCTTTTTGCCGACGAGCCAACGGCAAACCTCGATCGAGAGTCGTCGGCACTCGTCATGGACTTCTTTGCTGACCTGCACAAGAGCGGGCAGACCATCATTATGGTGACGCACGAAGAAGAGTATGCCCTCTTTGCCGAACGAGTGGTCAAACTCGACGACGGACAGATTGTTTCTGATCAAAAAGTCACCGAGACTAGTTTTGCACAGAGGGGCACCCACTCGTAGAATAAAGAGGCATACTACAGGGAGCGGATCACCACTCCCGCTTTAACCGCTTTCAAGAACCACATGAAAGGAATGCACATGCTCGCGTTTTTGCTGGTTGTCGTCACTAGTATTGGCGCAGGTATCGCCAGTATCGGAGACTTGATGGGGAATAATTGGAATATAGGACAGTTCCTGTTTGCCTCGGTTCCCGTAGTCGAGAACATCTACTACATACTCGCCGGCCTCTCGGCGGTATTCCTTATGGCGACTCATAAAAAAGATTGTAGTACGTGCAGTTCACCGACGATGCCGGGGATGTAAGGGTACTCGTCGAATAAAAACACTCCGCCGGCTCTGCCGGCGGAGTGTTTTTATTCGTGCTACTTTTCTGCCACGATAATCCCGTGGTCGGTGGGGAGGACAAACTTCTGTATCTTGGTGAAGCCCACCGCGCGCATCCACCTCTCATAATCTCTCCAGCAGTAGAGCATGCCTTCACCGGTGGCGAGAGTGAGGAAGTAGGGGGATCCCATCGCAGCACTCAGCGGACCATCTTCAGTGTCGCGCTGCATCATGTTGAAGAGCACCACCTTGCCCCCCGCAGGAAGCGCCTCGTAACACTTCTTCAGGAGCTGGGTATTCTTCTCTTCTGACCAGATGGTGAAAAAGTGACAGAAGAGGAGCATATCGGCCTTTTTGGGGAAGGGGTCCGAGAAACAATTTCCGGGGACAAATTCGAGCGTGTCCGTAAAGCCGTGGTGCCGTATGTTCTCGGTGCTGATCGCCTCGATCGAGGCGAGATCCATCACGGCCCCGCGCAGCCGAGGATTCTTTCTCGCGAGTGACATAAGGACGGTCCCATTCCCACCCCCCACGTCGACGAGATATGCGCTCCCCGAGGTGTCGAGATATTCCGCGAGCTGGGTCGCTGCCTGCTTGGATATGTCGCGCATCGCATCTTGGAAAATCTGATTGAGGTCCGGGGTATGCTCGAGGCGCTCATAGAGCGTCCGCTCCGTCCCGGCAAATTCCATAAGACCCACATTGGTATTCTGCTCGACAGCCTCCGTGAGATGGAACATCGCCTTGTAGTTGATGCGCTTCTGCCACGCGAGGACCGCGCGGATATTGAACGGTGAGGAGGAGACAAAGTAGCGGTGCGAGAGGTAGGTGAGCGCATAGCGGTCCCCCGTCTTATCGAGGAGTCGGAGTGAGGTAAGGCCTAGGAGGAGGATGCGGACCGGCTTCTGCTCTAGGTGGAGCTTCTCGGCGATCTGTGTCTGGGTCAGCGCGCCCTCGGTATGGAGGAGATCGAAGAGGCCCACTTCGACGCTCGTGACCAAGGTATGAAAAAAGATATGGCCCCCGATGATATGCCAGATGCGCTCATAGCCTGATCGGGCGATCACGCCGAGAAAGAGTTTTTCAAAAAGAAAGACACGAAAAAATAGACGAAGGCGTTTTAGTGCGCTCAATGTATTCATTTCGTTTATAGTAGCAGTCGTGCCGACGCGAATCAATAATAACAGAAGCTGTTTTGCGGATGGGGAGGGATTCGAACCCTCGAGGGGTTTTAACGCCCCTGCCTCGTTAGCAGTGAGGTACTTTCGGCCACTCAGTCACCCATCCGTATCGCCCCACCTTATCAAATTTAATGAGCGAGGGCGAGGGGGAGGATAGTGCGCGCACCAGCAGCACGAAGGGCGTCGATGGCCGCTTGGAGCGTCGCGCCCGTGGTGATCACGTCGTCGATGACGATATATGTTGCGGCGGAGTCCAGTGGAGCTGTTACCGTAAAGGCGCCGCGCATGTTGACGAGACGCTCCTCGCGGGGGAGGGAGACCTGTGAGCGAGTCTCGCGCGTGCGGGTGAGGAGCTCGGGAATAAGCGTAAAGCGCTCGGCGTTAGGACCGAGTTCGCAGAGCGCTTTTCTGACCACTTCCGTAACTTGGTTATAGCCACGCTCCTTTTCGCGTAGCGCGCCGAGCGGCACGGGAACAATTACGGACTTACGATGTCCGTAATTTTCATCAGCGATATCGTGGAGGTAGTCAGCGAGTGCAGTAGCCAGAAGATCAAAAGCGTGGGTGTTCCGGTGGTATTTGGCCTCGTGGAGCGTGGCGCGCACGAGTGGGGTGTGGAAGGGGAGAAGACCAGTTGTCTCAGGCCGCGTCTCGACGATGAGCACCGGCCGTAGATGGGCGAGGAAGACATCGGTTGAGATCTCGCGCACCAACACTTCATCCACACGAGGTGGAAAGAGGAAGTCTAAGATGCGATTGAAGAGCATGGTACTATTGTCGCATGGCGTTTTATGATTTTTTGTTCAAAAAGAAGGAGAAGAGCGTACTGGGGGTTGATATCGGCTCATCCTCGCTCAAGGTGGTTCAGTTACGAAAAGACCATGGCCAAGCCATACTTGAGACCTATGGTGAGCTTGCGCTCGGGCCGTATGGGGGGTCAGAAGTCGGCCAGGCGACCAACCTCTCCGCAGAACAGATTACCGAGACCTTGACCGACCTCCTGCGTGAGGCAAAAGTGACGAGCAAGAGCTGTGGTGTCTCGATCCCCTACGCGCGCTCACTCCTTACTCTCGTGACGCTTCCATACCGCAAAGATCAAGCTGAACAGAAGACCGTTATAGAGCTTGAGGCGCGTAAATACATACCCGTCCCGGTATCGGAAGTACAGCTTGATTGGTTTATTGTGCCACGCCCGGAATTAGCGCAAGGAGAAACGGCAGCTCCCGCTCCGGTGCACCAAACAGTCGATGTACTTTTGGTTGCTGTCCACAATGATGAGCTCGCTCTTCTGCAGTCAATCGTGACGAACGTCGGTCTCACCGCGAGTTTTTATGAGATCGAAATCTTCAGCACGATACGTGCAGTGGTCGACGAGCAGGTGCGCCCGGTGATGGTGATTGATATCGGCGCAGCGTCGACTAAGACCTATGTGATAGAACACGGAGTAGTTGCGCTCTCGCACGCGATTAACACGGGCAGTCAAGATATTACCCGTGCCATTTCTGTCTCGGGGAACGTTCCCATTTCACAGGCCGAGGCACTGAAGAAGGAGCGTGGCCTAAGAGATGGTGCGACGATGAGTGGCGCTGAAGTGGTCTTTTCGCGCATCTTTTCTGAAGCACGCCGCGTGTTGATGCAGTTTGAGACCGCACATAAAAAGCCGGTCACGGCCATTGTTCTTACGGGCGGGGGTGGCGTGACCAAGGCGCTCGGCGAGTACGCGAAGAACATCTTTTCGATTGATGTGCGTGTCGCGAATCCATTTATAAAGACCGAGGCACCAGCGTTTATGCGCCCGATTCTCGAAGAAATTGGGCCAGAGTTCGCTGTCGCTGTCGGTCTTGCGCTACGGAAGCTTGACGAGATATAAACTTTTGCACAGTTGCTGTACAGACAGCTGGTGTACATAGCGTATACTGGAGCCAATGGCGCTCCTTCCTTCTATCCCAACTTCTTTTGTGCCACATCCTGGCGGTACTCCCACCAAAAAGACAGTTTCTGATATTGGTGGGGTTCTTGGGTTCATCGCGTATGGTGTTCTCGCGATAGTGTTTGTCATTGCGATTGGAGTCTTTATCTACGGACGTCTCTTGAGCGCGACGAGCGAGGCAAAAGCTGCCGCCGTGACGCAGGCCGCTGCGGCCCTCGATGTTAAGACCGTAGATGAGTTTGTCAAACTCCGCGATCGACTCGACGCTGGCGCACGGCTTATGTCGAGTCATGTCGCACTCTCTGGATTCCTCACCACCCTTGAGGCAGTTATGCCCAGTACCATTCGTTTCCTTTCTGTCCGTGTTTCGCTCGACGATAGTCGTACCGCACGTTTTGATGCAGCGGGGGTAGCCAAAAACTTCAACTCGCTTGCCGTTGCGTCGGTTGCGTTTGCGAGCGACTCGCGGATCAAGAGGGCTATTTTTTCCAACATAGGGATCAACAAAGATGATGAGTCGGTTACCTTTTCTCTCTCGGGTGGCATTGACCCGAGCGTGGTCGTCTTTACGCCATGAACAATCGCTTTCTACCGTTCGTTGCACTCGCTGTCGCTCTCGGGATCTTTTTTGGCTACGTCAATCCGACGTGGTCAGGGAGCATCGCTGACGCACGCGCGGCCATCGTTTCGTACAACCAGGCGCTCGCTGCAGCACAAGCTTTTGCTGAACATGAAAAAGAGCTCGCCGCAGATCGTGATGCGATGGATCCTGAACATCTCGAGCGTCTTGCGTTGCTTCTCCCTAACTCGGTTAATAACATCGGTCAGGTCATCGACCTCAATGCGCTTGCTGCGCGCAGTGGCTTGAAAGTCTCGAGCATTGATGTCGCCCCTGGTCAAGTTGCCGCCGTCAGCGCCGAAGCGGCACAGACGGGAGCGCCTCCCGAGCAGTCAATTGATTTTTCTTTTGTGGCGACAGGAACCTACGAATCGTTGAAAACCCTTTTACAGGGGATAGAAAAGAGCGCTCGCTTGCTCGACGTACAAGAGCTCTCGATCCAGGGATCAGACACGGGCGTCTATACGTACCGTATGAGGATCCGCCTCTATTGGCTGCGCTAATACCATGAAAACAAATACCCTTATCATCATCGCCGCGGTCGTCATTGTTGCTGCTGCTGCCTATTGGTACATTATGACGCAGACAGGGAACGACATGCCGCTCTCTACGGTCCCAGCCGCCTCGAGTGCTCAAGTACAGTTTGAGACGCTCGCGGGACGATTGCCAACGTCATTCAATACCAGCATTTTTACTGACGAGCGTTTCCTCTCGCTTGTTGATATCACCCAGCCGATCTCTCCAGAGCCATCGGGTCGGATTGACCCGCTTGCGCCACTCACTGGTGTGACGGGTACGCGGTAATGAATTTTCTTGGACTACTTGTTGATAAAGGCCTCCTTTCTTCAAGTGACCGCGTAGCGGTTGAGGCTGAACTCGCAAAACGTCGTCCGCTCGCAGAGGTATTGACCGAGCGTGGGGTCTCGCTTGAGAGTGCACTCGCTGCCGCCGGAGAGACGTACGGTCTCCCCACACGTATCTTGGGCGACCCTCCTGCGGACGACGAGGCGCTCGCCTACATCCCGCTCGACTCGGCGCGACACTACGGTTTTGCTCCGCTTGCTGTTGTCGACGGCGCGCTTGAGGTCGGCATGGTCGATCCCGATAACATCGAAGCGTTTGACGCACTGCAGTTCATTTCAGGGAAAATCGGGATGCCGTATAAAATCCTCCTCATCACGCAGGATGATTTCAATCGCGTGCTTGAAGCGTATCAGAACCTCTCGGGAGAAGTGGGGAAGGCGCTCTCCGAGTACGACACCATTGCGAAGCCAGCGGCAGGAGACGCGAAGCCAGGAACCGACTCGAAAGCGCCAAGTGAGATAGCCATTGCTCTTGAGGACGAGACGCTTAACCTCACTGGTCCCCACGAAGCTCTCAAAGAGGACGCACCAGTCACCAAGATAGTCTCGACCATCTTGCGCTATGCGATTGAGGGGCGCTCGTCCGACGTACATATTGAACCCTCACCGACGAAAACTCGTATCCGTTTTCGTCTCGACGGAAAACTCCACACCTCACTCGAGCTCCCCAATAAGGTGCACGAAGCGGTCGTTGCGCGCATTAAAATTCTCGCCAAGCTGCGCCTCGACGAGAAACGCAAACCGCAAGACGGTCGTTTCTCTGCAATGGTTGAGAAACGTCGCATTGACTTCCGTGTATCAACGTTCCCGACGGAACACGGAGAGAAGGTTGTGATGCGTATTCTCGATCAGTCTGATGCCACGGCGACTCTCGACTCGGTCGGGTTCTCGAATGCACAGCTTGCGACGGTCCGCGCGATGATGAAAGTGCCGTACGGCATTATTCTCATCGCCGGTCCAACTGGCTCCGGTAAGTCGACCACACTCTTCGCGATGCTTTCCGAGACTGACCGGGAGATGAAGAACGTTGTTTCGCTCGAGGATCCGGTTGAGTATCAGATCAACGGTGTTGCCCAAAGTCAGGTGCGACCCGAGATAGGCTACACTTTTGCAAGCGGACTACGCTCAATTCTGCGCCAAGACCCAGACATCATTATGGTCGGCGAGATCCGCGACAAAGAGACGGCAGCACTCGCTGTCCAGGCAGCGCTTACCGGACACCTCGTGTTCACGACCGTACACACCAACACCGCCGCTGGCGCCATCCCGCGCCTGATTGACATGGGGGTCGACCCCTTCCTTATCGCGCCAACGTTGATCGCCGTTATCGGGCAACGTCTTGTACAGCAGTTGTGCCCCGGCGCCGGAAAGCCCTTTCCCGTTAACGACAGCATCAAGCTCCTTCTGGAAAAAGATTTTGCCGATCTCCCGATGGAGTATCGGAGCTCGTTGCCCGCATTTAAGGAGTTTTATCATGCGATACCGACTGACGAATGTCCGGCTGGAGTGCGCGGGCGCACGGGCGTGTTTGAGATTCTCCGTATGGACAAACAGATCGAACAAGTAGTGCTCAAAGAGCCAGTGGAAGAAAAAATTTATGCTGCAGCACGCGCAAGCGGCATGTTTACCATGCGTGAACATGCGATCATGAAAGCGCTCTCGGGGGAGATCCCGTTTGAAGAGGTCAATACGCTCGGCGGGGAGCTATTCCCAGACGAAGATCTCCCTTGACGCGTGCGTGGGGTATACTAATGAATACGATCTATGACCTACCGCGTGTATCTCGTTGATGATGATCGATTTTTACTTGACCTGTATTCGGTGAAGTTTAAAAATGCAGGGTTCGATGTATCAACGTTTGGGAGTGGTGAAGATCTTATCGCTGCCCTCAAGAAAGAGAGCACGACTCCTCCAGACGCAATACTCATTGATCTCATTATGCCGGGTATCGGTGGCTTTGGTGCACTCGATGCGATCCGTAAAGAGGGCCTTGCCCAAAAGGCAAAAATCATCATCCTTTCAAACCAAGGTCAAGATTCAGATATCGAGAAAGCGAGGCAGTATGCCGCCGATGGCTATATCGTGAAAGCCTCAGCTATCCCCTCTGAAGTTCTTGCCGAGACCGTACGGACGATCGAGGCAGATAAAGGCACGTCATAATATGTCTGTCGACCGTCGCCTCCTAGAGCTCCTTGATCTCGTCATCTCCCAAGGGGGGTCTGACCTCCATGTTTTTGCGGGTGGGCCGCCTATGATCCGCATCGCCGGCGCGCTCCTTCCGGTGAGCCGTCGGGAAGCCCTCAAGCCAGACGACACCGAGGAGATGCTTAAATCAATTGTTCCTCCAGAGCGTTGGAACTCTTTCTTGGAGAATCAGACTATTGATCTCTCCTATGCGCACGGGGCTGAAGATCGTTTTCGTATCAACGGGTACCGGGTGCAAGGGGGGGCGGCACTCGCGTTTCGGCTCATCCCGCGCACGATCAGCTCCTTTACTGAGCTCAACCTGCCCTCGATTCTTGAGGTGTTTACCCAACGTGAGCAAGGGTTCTTCCTGCTCGTGGGTCCGGTCGGTCAAGGAAAGTCGACCACGCTTGCGACCATGATTGATCGGATCAATGAGACCCGATCAGAACATATTCTCACGATTGAAGACCCAGTCGAGTACCTCTTTACACCCAAGAAGTCTCTTATCCATCAGCGCGAGGTGCATATCGATACTCCCGATTTTCATTCTGCGCTCCAGAGTGCCTTCCGTGAGGACGTTGATGTGATTATGGTTGGTGAAATGCGCGACTACGAGACAATTTCTGCGGCAGTTACCGCGGCAGAGACAGGCCACCTCGTCTTTTCCACCCTCCACACCAACACCGCCGCACAGACGATTGATCGTATTATCGACATGTTTCCTGCCGAGCAGCAGGCGCAGGTCCGGGTTCAGCTCGCGGGAAGTCTCGCTGGTATCTTCTCGCAGCGCCTTGTTCCACGGATCTCGGGAGGCCTGATCCCGGCATACGAGCTGCTTATCAACAACAGCGCGGTGAGCACCCTGATCCGCGACTCGCGTACCCATGAGATCGACACCATTATCCAAACGTCCTCGCAAGAAGGTATGATTGATATGGATCGCAGTCTTGCCGAACTCGTGCGACGCGGCGAGGTTACGGTCGAGCATGCCTATGATTATGCAAACGATACTAAGACGTTTGAGCACTATCTATAACTAATTCGCTATGCTTTTCACCTACCACGCGATTGATCAAGACGGGCACGAGCGCGACGGCACCATAGAGGCGCCCTCAAAAGAGGTTGCCGTTTCAGCGCTCCAGCGCCGCAGTCTGATTGTCTCGATGATTGATTCTGCAGAAAAGAAGTCGCTCCTCGAGATGAAGCTCCCCTTTTTTGGTCGGATCACCAACAAACATGTCGTGATCCTCTCGCGACAGATCGCGACACTCTTTGAGGCACAGGTGCCCGCGCTTCGCGTCTTCCGGCTCCTTGCTGCTGAAGTAGACAATAAGCAGCTCGCTGAAATACTCTCGGCGGTTGCGGATGATCTTCAGGGCGGGAACCCGATTAGTAAGTCACTCTCGCGTCACCCCAAGGCCTTCAGCACCTTTTATGTAAACATGGTGCGCGCGGGTGAAGAGTCTGGGCGTCTCTCTGAAACCTTCAATTATCTCGCCGACTATCTCGACCGCTCCTACGACCTTATGAGTAAAGCGCAGAACGCGCTCATCTACCCGCTTTTTGTGGTGATTGTGTTCTGTGGCGTGATGGCGCTTATGCTTACGATGGTGATACCAAAGATTAGCGCCGTGCTTATCGATTCAGGGCAGGAGATCCCTATCTACACAGCAATCGTGATCGGCCTCTCGGCATTTCTCGTGAAGTACGGTCTCTTTGTGCTCATCGCGATCCTTGCTGGGGGGGTGTATGTCCACCAGATGGCCCAGACGCCAAGCGGGAAGCTTATCCTTGACGACCTCCGCCTCTCGATCCCCTACGTCGGCGACCTCTACAAGAAGCTCTACTTCTCTCGCATCTCCGACAACTTCTCGACGATGCTTCTTGCAGGCGTGCCAGTGATCGAGGCGCTCAATATCACCGCCTCGGTGATCGGGAACTCTGTGTATGAGCGCGTGATCAAAGCAGTCGCGACAGATGTCAAAGGAGGGGCGTCTATCTCGGATGCGTTCAGTAAGAACCCAGAGATACCCGGCATTATGGTCGCGATGACCAAGGTGGGTGAAGAGACCGGCGAGTTGGGTAAGATCCTCAACACGCTCGCCAAATTCTATAACCGCGAGGTGAGTAATGCGGTTGACACCCTTGTCGGCCTCATCGAGCCGATGATGATTGTCCTCCTTGGTCTTGGGGTCGGGACACTTCTCGCTGCGGTGCTGATCCCGATCTATAACCTTGCAGGCGCCTTCTAGCGCATTACTGTTTTTTATCCACGCGCACGGCACAGTGAGGGACACGTAGTGTCCCTCACTGTGCCGTGCGCTCAAGATCGTTCCGTAATCCACATCTAAATGATGGACACGTAGTGTCCATCAAGGGAATATAGGGTGAAATGGCACGAGAACCCTTCGGCGTCGGCTCATATGTACACGTCTATAATCGAGGAGTAAAGAAACTTCCCATCTATCGTGAAAAGGAAGACTTATTGCGTTTGCTCCTCAATCTCTATTATTTTAATCATACCGATCGCATGCCCGACAACTGGACGCGCGAAATTGAGGGAAAAGGGTATGCGACGCATCCTCACTGGCCCGAGACATGGAAGGAGCAGGAGCCTATCGTTGCTGTTCTCGGTTTCAGTATTATGCCCAATCACGTGCACCTCATGCTCAAAGAGGTTGTTGAAGGGGGAGTGAGTAAATTCATGCATAAGGTGAGTATGGCGTATTCAAAATATATTAACGAAAAGTATGACGAGAGCGGCAGTTTGTTTCAAGGAACGTTTAAGTCGCGCCTGGTTGAGAGTGACGCTGATTTTAAAAATCTTGCAGTGTACGTAATGGTGAAGAATCCCTTTGAACTATTTCCTGGAGGACTGCGCCTCGCCATTGAGCAGTTTGATGATGCTTATGAAAAGGCGATCAATGACCCACTCAACAGCTTGGGGGTATATGCAGGGGCGCGCGCGACTCCCATCATTAGCCCCGACTTGCTCGGAGAGTTATTTGAAACCCCAGAATCTTTTAAAGAATTCGCGCGAGAATCCATGCTCTATCGACTTGATCAGCTCAATGAAGCCAATGTGATGGACACGTAGTGTCCATCATGCCCGGTTTTTAGCGAGCCTTATCCACAGATGGAGGGTAGTGTGCACTCACGCAGGAGGGGAGGGTGTACAATGCGTCTATTAGCCACATAGTAATTATTATGCAAAAAAATCGTTTCCAAGGATTCACACTCATCGAACTTCTCGTCGTTATCGCAATTATCGGTATCCTCTCAGCGGTCGTGCTCGCCTCGCTCAACACGGCTCGCTCGAAGGGCAATGACGCCGCCATCCAGTCTGACCTCTCGACCATCCAGACCCAGGCAGAGATCTATTACGGTACGTGGAACAACGCATATGGAGGCAATGGCGCCACCGTCCTCAACGTGACAGGTACTGCTGCAACGGGGAATAGTTGTATCGCCGGCACAGCGTTGCCCACAATGTTTGGGTCGGATACAAATATTAAGAATGCTCTTATAGCTGCTGACATTGCAAACACAACGAACTCGGTCGTAGTCTGTAACATGGCTGCTAACGGCACTCAGTACGCAGTTTCCTCTCCTCTTGCAAGCAATGCAACGAGCTACTGGTGTGTTGACTCTACCGGTTTTTCTGGTGGTCGCACAACAGCTCTCGGCAACAATACCCAGTGTCCATCAACGTAGTCAATCGCTGCCCTCCCACAGCTCTCTTGCAGAGACTTGAGGGTGTTATCAAGTAATGTATGGTTGATATGAAAATAAGCCGCGGCTTCACCCTCATCGAGCTCTTGGTGGTTATCGCCATCATCGGAGTGCTCTCTGCGGTGGTCTTGGCCGCCCTCAACACCTCACGGGGGAAGGGGAGCGATGCGGCAGTGAAGGCAAATCTTGTGGGCCCGCGCGAACAGGCAGAGCTCTTCTTCCTCGGGAATGGTGCCAGCTATTCTGGTGTCTGTGACGTTGCCGCAGCTCCCAACGGTGCAAAGTCGATTAACGCGCAGGTCGAAGGCGCGAGGAGGTCGGCAGGAATCAGCACAGCAGTCAATACCGCAATCGGCACTGCAGGCTCAAACACCACCGTTACATGCCATGCGACCGCAACCGGCTGGGCTGCTGAGGCGCCGCTTGATAACGGCCCACCGGCAAACCCGATGTTCTGCACAGACTCAACAGGCAATGCAACGACGACGAGTGGCTCATCGCTCTCCGCGAATGACACACAGTGTGGCTAGTTGTCTGCAGAGACAGAATGGGAAGAGAGGATTCACCTATATTGAGCTTCTTGTCACTGTTGCCATCATCGGTACCCTCTCTGCGGTAGTGCTCGTGTCGGTGCGCACCGCCCAGCTCCAGAGTGCTGACGCCGCGATCGAGGCCAACTTGGCGACCGTGCAGGTGCAGGCAGAGGTATTCTTCGACACCAATACCAACCCAGGATATAAAAAGTCATACGGCCCCGTATCGGCAACAGGAGCTTGTTCCTCACTAAACGCCGCGACGGTGTTCATGGATCCCACGATCCAAATCGCACTCGCTAATGTGGCAAAGATCGTTGGCTCAAGTGAGATGGAGTGCAATAGTGACTTGTCTGGGTACACAACTGCACAAGCGTATGCAATACAGGTGAAGATGGCATCGTCGGCAAAAGTCTGGTGCATCGATTCGCGTGGCTTCTCTGGTCTCCGTTCGGGTCCTATAAACGGTGCGTTTAAGTGCCCTGACTCATAACTTATCCGCTTAATTCTTAGCCATGATCACCACACAACGCTCACGAGGGTTCACACTGATCGAACTCTTGGTCGTGATCGCCATCATTGGGATCCTCTCTGCGGTGGTGCTCGCATCGCTCAACTCTGCCCGCGCAAAGGGGAGTGACGCCGGCGTGAAGTCAAATCTCAGTAGTGTTGAATCGCAGGCCGCAATCTTTGCGTCCAACAACGACGGGTTGTTTGGGGTCTTTGATGACGGTGGCGGCAATCCGGCAGCATGCCCGCTCCCGGGTGATAGCGGCACCACCCTCTTCCACGACATCACGGTGCAGAACGCTATCGCTTCAGCGGTGAAGGACTCTGCGGGCGGCTCTGCTCTCTGTCTCTCCAATGATGCCGACTATGCGGTGGTGGTAGGCCGTCCGGTAAATGCTGAGCCGGCGACGACCTACTGGTGCATTGACCATGCGCCCAACCACTGCGGTGTCAACAGTAATGCGCTCACGGGCGTGTCGTGCGGAGAGTGCGTCAGTCTCAACTAACCTCACTTTTTTTCTGGTATCATGAGGCGATGGACGTTTTTATCGGGGCGCTCTTGTTTGTTCTCGGAGCGATTATCGCGAGCTTTATCGGGGTCGTTGTTGCGCGCCTCTTTACAGGCCAGAGCATCCTGCGCGGCCGCTCTTTCTGCGACGCGTGCGGGAAGCCGCTTGCACCCCTCTCCCTCGTCCCAGTTCTCTCCTACCTCGCCGCGCGCGGCCGCGCTACGTGCTGCGGCGCGCGCATCAGTGCCGCGGCACCCCTCACCGAGCTCCTTCTCGGTGTTCTCTTTGTTCTTGCTTACCATACACTCGGAGCAGTCAGTGCTCTCCCCCTCTTTCTTCTCTCGCTTTCTCTACTGCTTGCGCTCGTGCTTTATGATCTCGCCCACCAGATCCTCCCCCCGGCGCTCCTTGTCCCGTTTATCGCGTGTGCTGCACTCTCAGGTTTTATGCGTGTACCCACACTCGAGGAGTGGTACGGGTCGCTCATGGTCGCATTTCTCTGTGCTCTCTTTCTCGCGAGTATCCACTATTTCTCGCGGGGGAGAGCGATGGGCTTTGCTGATGCGCCGCTCGCCTTTGGGTGTGCGCTCCTGGTAGGGAGTGCGGCACTCCCGGGATTTATTTTTTCATTTTGGATCGGAGCGATACATGGGATAGCGCTGTTGGCGAGGAGGCCACGAGGGTCTAGAATGAACGTTGAGGTACCCTTCGCTCCCTATCTGGCGGCTGGATTCCTCCTTGCGTACTTTACCCAATGGAACCCCTTCATCTTCGTCGTGGCTATACCGTAATCGAGCTCTTGGTGGTGCTCGCAATCATCGGGCTCATCACCGCTGTCGCGCTCGTCAATCAGAGCACCTTCAACAAGACGCTCATCCTCTCCAACACTGCCTACGATATCGCGCTCACGATACGGTCGACCCAGAGCCTCGGGCTCGGGACCCGAGCGGTTGGGGCGAGCCCGAACGTGGGGTATGGGGTTCGCTTCGACAAGGCAGCGCCCAAAACGATCAAGGTATTTGCCGATACCCACGACATCGGAGGTGCGTCGTGTACGGGTCAAACGCCCGCTTGTACATCAGGAGACCGTCTCTATACGAGCGACTCCGACACCCTGGTCCAGACCTATACGCTCGGGAACGGCATCTCGGTCTCCAAGTTCTGCGTCATTGGCGGAAATTGTTCAGACGGGTCACTCGAGGCACTCGACATAGCCTTTGTGCGCCCCAATGCCGACACCTTTGTCAACGGTAATGCCGCTGCGTCGGCATGTCTCACCGTGACCTCACCACAGGGTGTTTCGCGCTATGTGTCGGTCGGCCCTTCAGGGCTTATCACCGCCACTGCTTCATCATGCCCATAACCCCCCGCCACACACGAGGCTTTACCCTTGTTGAGCTCATTGTCTCGGTGGGACTCTTTTCTATTATCGTGCTTCTTGCGTCGGGAGCCTACCTTGTGATAATTAATCTCAATCGGCAGGCACAGTCGACGACAGGAGGAATCAATAACCTCTCCTTTGCTATAGAGACGATGGCGCGGACGATCCGTACCGGGAAGAGTTTTAGCTGCGCTGGCGCCAACGACTGTCCGGGCGGGAATACTACCTTTAAAGTCACCAATGCAAACGGTGTCGATGTAACCTACACACTCAATAGCGGGGCGATCACCCAAAACGGCACCCCACTCACCGACACCTCCACCGTGACGGTTGACTCGCTCACGTTTTATGTCAACGGAACTCGGGCGGTAGGCGCGTCAGACTATGCCCAGCCCCATGTCACCGTGGTGGTGAAGGGGAAGGTGATGGTGGGCCCAGCGACGTCTAAGTCATTTAGCATCCAGACCGGGGCGAGCATGCGCGGCTCGGACATCGGCACTGTGGTGGTGGCAGCCCCCACCACGGTCGTGTTTACCAGTAATAGTCTCGTGGCGAGTAGCGCTGGCTGGGAAGTACCGACAGGAGTCACCTCGATCACCGTCGAAGCGTGGGGTGCTGGCGGCGGCGGCGGCGGCGGCGGGTCGGGAACGGTTGGTGGCGCTGGTGGCGCCGGAGGGTACACCACTGCCACGCTTTTAGTAACTCCGGGACAAAAGTTTGATATATTTGTCGGCGGTGGCGGAGGAGGAGGTTTATACCTAGCAGGTCCTGCATCTGGAGCAGGCGGCGGCGGCGGCGGCTACTCTGGCGTCAAGCTTGCGGGAGTTGACTTGGTCATCGCTGCTGGCGGAGGTGGCGGAGGTGGCGGAGATAATACATCTGTCGCAGCAGGGGGTGTTAATGCTGGTGCAGGAGGTCCGGGGGGTGGCACTACTGGAGTTGTTGGAGGGAGCTCAGGCGCTGCTACTGGCGGCGGCGGCGGAACATCGAGCGCGGGTGGTGTTGCAGGCTTTGCTACAGGAGGAACAGGTTCAAATGGGAGTCCTCTTTCAGGAGGAAATGGTGGAAGAGATCCCTCTGGTCCTTGGGGTGGTACGCCCGGAGCAGGGGGAATCAACGGCGGCGGGACAGGCGGCTCAGTCGATACTGATAGCAGTAGAGGCGGCGGCGGCGGCGGCGGCGCGGGATACTATGGCGGCGGCGGCGGCGGCGCGCCCGGTTCCAACGCAAGTGGCGGCGGCGGCGGCGGCGGGTCTTGCTACTACTCTTCTGGTTCGTGTTCAGCCGGGAGTGGTCAGCTCACACCTGGAGGGGCGTCTGACGGTGACTATGACGGTATTGCCGGCAAGGGCGGTAATGGCGGAGTCTCAACTGCAACGCCGGGCGCAGCAGGGAGTCGTGGACTTGTGGTGATTACCTATTGATATGAAAGCCTTCACCCTTGTTGAGACCCTCGTAGCGACCAGCATCATCGCTATCGCGATCACAGCGCCCCTCTTCACCGCCAATCGGAGTATCATCGCCGCACAGACGTCGAGTATGCAGCTCACCGCCTCCTCGCTCGCGCAGGAGGGCATCGAGCAGGTGCGCCGGCTGCGCGACAACGAGTACCTCGCGGCGTATCAGGCCAGAGGGACGAACATTTCAGATACCGCGTGGACCAGATTCAAAACCAACGACCCGCTCACTGACGTCAACTCGATTAAAGACTGCATATCGCCCAATATCTGCACGGTCGACCCCATCGCGAGTGGTGCGACACTCTCCAAGTGCGTGGGTACTTGCCAGACGCTCTATCTACACTCGACGACCGGGATCTACAGCCAGCAGAGCACGAGCGGCTGGGTGAAGCAGCCCTACACACGGACCATTCAAGCGTTTGACGTCTCGCCGACCGATCTCAAGGTGGTCTCCACCGTTTCGTGGAACTATCACGGTACCGATTTCTCTATAGCGGCGACGCTCCACCTCACACCATGGCAATAACGACGTACAAAAAAGGGTTCGCGCTCCTCATCGCCCTCATCGTGATGTCGGTGATGCTCTCCTTTGGCCTCGCGCTCGGCTCCCTCGCGTATAAACAGCAGGTGCTCGCCTCTGACGCTATTCAGTCGCAGTACGCTTTTTATGCTGCTGACTCGGCGCTCGAGTGCGCACTCTACGCCGACCAGAGGGCAAACCTCTTTGATCTCGCGTCACACGACCAGAGCAATCCCCCCCTCCTCATCACATCAGTCACGTGCGATGAGGCGGGCAATTTCACAACGCGGTTGAGCGGCTATACGTATACTCCGGGGAGTCAACTTATCGACATTCAGCGCATTAGACTCTCCACAAAAACGTGCGCAGACGTGACGGTCTATAAGCACACGACTGGCGCGACCGAGATATACGTCCAAGGATATAACGCCTCGTGCGCGACCGTGGCGAGTCCGGGCGCCGCACGCTACATCTCGCGGGGCATCTGGGCGTACTATTAGCCCGCTGATATAGTGAGGGTATGGCAGCTTCTAAGAAAGCACAAGAACGTGCAAGGCAGCTGCGCGAGCTTCTCGCGTATCACGCCCACCGCTACTACACGCTCGATTCTCCCGAGCTCTCAGACGGTGCGTACGATGCTCTGGTGCGCGAGCTCCGCGTTCTTGAAGAACAGTATCCAGATCTTGTTGAAAGAGACTCAGTCACACAACGGGTGGTTGGCGAAGCACTTCCCGAGCTCGTCAAAGTGCCGCACCAGGTGCCGCAGTGGTCGTTTAACGACGCGTTTACTGAAACAGAGGTTCGCGCTTTTGACGAGCGGGTGCGTAAGGTGAGCGGCGGCCAACCGACCTACGACCTTGAGCTCAAGATTGACGGGCTCAAGATCGTGCTCACCTATGAGAAGGGCGTGCTGGTGTCTGCAGCGACGCGCGGGGACGGAGTGGTTGGTGAAGAGGTGACGCATAACGTACGAACGATTGCCGAGATACCGCAGCAGCTGGCGCGCCCTGTCGACCTTATCGCTGAAGGTGAGGTGTATCTCACGCGCTCCGGCTTTATGAAGCTCAACGAGGAGCGCGCGAAGGCGGGCGAGCCGCTCTTTGCCAACCCGCGCAATGCCGCGGCAGGCTCTATCCGTCAGCTTGATCCCTCTATCGCGGCGGCGCGCCCCCTTGGCGCATTTATCTACGACGTTGCACAAACGTCAGAGACGTTCCCCCAAATACAGAGCGAGGAGCTCATGTATCTCGCAGAGCTCGGCTTTCCCGTAAACCCCGAACACCGTCATGCAGACTCTCTCCACGAGATCTTTGACTACTGGGAGAGGTGGAGGGGGAGCGCTCGTGAGACAGTCGACTATCAGATTGACGGGGTGGTGATCAAGGTTGAGAGCCATGCGCTCCAGGAGGTGCTCGGCTATACCGGCAAGGCACCGCGTTTTGCTATCGCGTACAAATTTCCCCCCGAGCAAGTACAGACAATCGTCGAAGACATTACGCTCCAGGTGGGGCGGACCGGAAAGCTCACGCCGGTCGCGCACCTTAAACCGGTGGCGGTCGCGGGGACCACCGTGGCGCGCGCCACGCTCCACAATGAAGATTTTATAAAAGAGAAAGATATACGCATGGGCGATACCGTAATCCTGCAGAAGGCGGGCGACATCATCCCCGAGATTGTATCGGTGATTACCGCACTGCGACCGAAGAGCGCAAAGCGCTGGCACTTCCCGACACACTCTCCGCTGTGTGGTGGCGATGGTTCTGTTGAGCGGGTTCCCGGTGAAGCGGCACACCGCTGTGTGGTCGCGGGCTCCTTCGACCAGCAGGCGCGCAAGCTTATTCACTTTGCGAGTAAGCACGCCCTCGATATCGAGGGGTGTGGGCGAGAGACCGTGAGACTCCTCATGACCCATGAGCTCGTGAGCGACTTTGACGACCTCTTTACCCTCACCAAAGATGAGCTCCTCGAACTCGACGGCTTCGAGGAGCTGAAGGCGAGTAATCTGGTCGCGGCACTCAAGGCCGCGCAGACGGTCCCGCTCAACCGGCTCCTGATCGGTCTCTCGATCCCGCACGTGGGAGCGGAGACGGCGTTTCTTCTGGCAGCAGAATTTCATACACTTACAGAGCTCGCGCGTGCCAGCGAAGATGCACTCTCGCGCATCGAAGGCATCGGCCCTATTATTGGGCAGTCAGTAGCCGTGTGGTTTAAAGATTCAGAGAATCGCGCACTCCTTATGCGCCTCAAGAAGCATCTCACGGTCACACCCGTTGCCGTGCCCAAGCGTGGGCCGCTCACGGGCCAGACGGTGGTGATTACCGGCACCCTGCCGACTCTCTCGCGTGAAGAGGCAGAATCGCGGGTGCGTCAGGCGGGCGGGAAAGTGGCCGCCTCAGTTTCAAAGAAAACCGCCTTTGTCGTGGCAGGAGAAGCCGCCGGCAGCAAGCTCGCAAAGGCCGAGGCGCTCGGGGTGTCGGTCGTAGACGAAGCCGACTTCCTCAAAAAGCTTGGCGCATGACGTGCCACGCACCAAAAGCGATAAGAGGTAGAAAAGTGAAAAACAGTCAAGACAATGTAAGCTTTTTGGTGCCGTGGTAGAGTGATTAATATGGCAACGACTGATGAGGTGAAGAAGCTCGCAGCCTTGGCGCGGATTACCGTGCCCGAGGCCGAGCTCGAGCAGTTTACGCAGGAATTTGATGCGATAATTGCGTATGTTGGACAGCTAGAGCAGCTTGAGCTCGCGCAGGTTGCTGACGAGAAGCCGCCACTACGTAACGTAATGCGTCCCGATGAGAAGCCCCATGAGGCTGGGCAGTATACCGAGAAAATCGTCGAGCAATTCTCGGCGCGAAAGGGTGACGCACTTTCGGTGAAGCAGATCATCTCTCATGACTAAGCCAAACGAGATGACGATCGAAGAGGCGGCGCGCGCTCTGCGCGCGCGCGAACTCACGGTTCGCGATCTTTGGGACGCGTGCGCCGAGGCGGCGCACGCGAAGAACCCAGAATTGAATGCGTATCTAGAGATTTTTGATGCCGACCATGCGGCGATTGAGGCAGCACAAAAGCGTATTGATACCGAGGGCGAGGCGGCCCCACGCCTCTGCGGCATCCCGCTTGCAATCAAAGACAATATTCTTATAGAAGGGAAGGTGGCGAGTGCGGCGTCAAAGATGCTCGAGAACTACCGTGCGACCTACGATGCGACCGTGATTAAGAAGCTGCGCGCAGCGGGGGCACTCTTTCTTGGTCGGACCAATATGGACGAATTTGCACTCGGGGGCTCGACTGAGAACTCGGCCTTTGGGGTGACCAAGAACCCGCACGATGCTTCACGGGTTGCGGGCGGTACCTCAGGCGGTTCCGCAGCAGCAGTCGCGGCGCACCTCGCTATTGCCGCACTCGGCACTGACACGGGTGGCTCAGTGCGTAATCCGGCGAGCTACTGCGGCGTGGTGGGGCTGAAGCCGACGTATGGAGCAGTCTCGAGATCAGGGATAATCGCTGCCGCCTCCTCTTTTGACCAAGTGGGCCCGATTACCAAGACGGTCGCCGATGCCGGGATTCTTTTTGAGGCTATTGCGGGACCAGATCCAAAGGATGCCACGACGATCCCCACCGGTCTCTACGGGGAGCAAAAGCGCGAGCGTCGCGTAATCGGTATCCCTGAGGAACTACTTGAAGGAGTGGATCCTGACATGCTCGCACAGTTTCGCGCCACGATTGTGGCGCTTGGGTACGAAACGAAAACGATTAGCATCCCTTCAGCCAAGCCATCCCTAGCTGCCTACTACATCATCAACTTTGCTGAAGTTTCGACCAATCTCGCGCGCTACGACGGGATCCGCTATGGACATTCCGCGCATGGAGAAACGCTGCATGAAGATTATGTGCGCTCGCGCACGGAAGGATTTGGACGCGAGACGACTCGTCGCATCCTGCTCGGGACCTTTGTACTCTCTTCAGGTTATATCGATGCCTACTACCGCAAGGCGCACGCTGCGCGCACGGCGCTACGCGCCGATTACGAAAAAGCTTTTGAGCAGGTTGACGTGATCGCGACGCCGACTATGCCAACCCCGGCCTTCACCATCGGGGCAAAAGCCGATCCGCTCTCGCTCTACCTTGAGGACATCTTCACGGTCACAGCAAACCTCACGGGCATGCCTGCTATCTCGGTACCCATGGGGACCGTCGAGAAGCTTCCAGTCGGGATTCACTTCACCGCGCCACACCAAGGAGAAGATACTCTTTTTGAATTCGCCACCGCAGCGGGGGAGAAACAGCGTCGTGACTAAGTCTTTCGACTATACTAAAAGGAATGAACAGTGACGTCCCAGGGAATCAAGCGAACGTTGAATACTTTTTCCGCCTCCTCTATGAGTGCCTCCATGGGGGGCAGGGGTGTCAGGGTGGGATCAATCTCTCCTGGCTCGCGCCGTTTCTCGCACACCTCTGGGTCTGGATAGTGTATGTGGGATACATCCTCTCCATTCTCGCGCTGCTCGTCGTTATTTACTGCACGGTGCGCCTCTTTGAACTCCGTAAGCGTGAGGAGGAATTTTACGGCACGCTTATCCTCGCGCCAGACGCAGAGAGCGGCGGCCACCCCCGCTGGGAACAGATTCAGGAGCTGATCGCCGGAGAGACGCCGAGCCAGTGGCGCGAGGCGATTATCGAGGCTGATATCCTTCTCGACGAGACCCTAACCAAGGCGGGCTACCTCGGAGAGAGTGTGAGCGAGAAGTTGAAGAGTCTCGACAACCACGCCTTCGCCTCAATCCAAGACGCCTGGGATGCCCACAAGGTGCGCAATCAGATTGCGCACGAAGGGTCAAACTTCGAGCTCTCGGCCGACCTCGCGCGCCGTACCATCGCGCGCTACGAGAGCGTCTTTCGCGAATTTAAAGTTGTGAAATAGCGCGCATTGACTTCATAAGAATTTCATCGTAGTGTGTCTTCATGCGCTGGTGGCAGCGCAAAGGAGAAAAGGACATGAACGTCCTTCTCGCACTCGGACTCGTGTGCCTCCCCGGAGGCATACTGATAATCGTGGTGGTGCTGCACGAGCACTTCCACAAGCAACCAGTGATCGGGGCATGAGCCCCGATCACCCCAAGAAGCGGCGCCCCGGCGCCGCTTCGCATTTGTAAAGCAAATGAAATGATGGACACTACGTGTCCATCAAATACTCGGGCGGTTGCCTGCGGGCGACATATGTGTATACTTTTAAATGCGGGGTAGAGGAGAGTTGGTAATCTAAGCGGGAGGGCGGGTGCGAAGCTAGAGAATTCATTGTAAAGTCATATAGCGGGGTAGAGGAGAGGTACCTCGGGAGGCTCATAACCTCCAGACGCCGGTTC
>ERZ1292625.439-Hain-H41-01um-R1-439-length-64279-cov-30_pt1 | contig 64279 bp, 62 predicted proteins | sample MGYA00564400_ERZ1292625 | MGnify/ENA primary metagenome ERZ1292625 (study PRJEB36523, sample SAMEA6512639) | groundwater metagenome | collected 2019-01-08 | study: AquaDiva: Metagenomics assemblies of 32 groundwater samples | reverse complement strand
AAGTGTCACCCTATTTTCCTTAATTTTGGTATCAGAAACTCCTGGCGTGCACAAAGTATCTCCAACAAACACAGTAATAATATTTTGTCATTGTTGGCGATTAACGACGTTAGGAGAATTCGCTACAAGATGGAAATCGCTAGGGGAGATTGGGCTGTGATAGAAAACTGCATGTGGGAATTATTGCCTTATGGAAGAGAATATGATTATTCTGTTCGTTCCGAAATTATGTCAGCTGCCGTAGATGCATCAGATGGCGCAAGATATGGAATTAATGTAGACGCTGTACATGCTATTGTCACAGTTTTAATGGAATCAATACCAATTTATCATATCTTATATCCATCAAGACGTAAGATCACTAAAAAAGATACGGAATTAATAGAAAGAGCTTTAAATGTAGGCCACGATCTTTTATGGGATGCTTGTCGATATGTTAGAAAGCCTGATGTGACAGAATGCATTATGCGGTTTATACATTTTATTTTGAAATTTTCACACATCAACAATTTAATTAAAATTAAAAAAGAGACCCTCGTCACCTTAGATGATTGTGAAAAAATATGCGACGAGGAAAAAAATACGCCAATGTTCCCCAAAATATTTTCTGAAGGTAAGCAGATTATTCGTAAATATCGAGAATTGGCATTAGAACCAATCGAATAGGAAATCGAGAACCTCATAGAGTCGGAACCAATAGGGTCGCGTCTTGAACGTTGCATTTGGGCGTGGGGACGAACAGTTGGAAGTGCAAGTTGAGCAAACAGTGGCGGGAATCGAAAGGCAGGTGCCATGTTTCGACCGACATACACGATCACCCCGGCGATCCTCGATAATCTCGTAAGGACCGCAGAGGCAAAGGCTCTCATTGACAATGCGCACTTGATCCCGAAGTGGGAGGTGGCGCTTCGCAGGGAGGCCCTGATCAGTAACGCCCATGCCTCCACAGCGATTGAAGGGAACCCGCTTTCCCTTCAACAGGTTTCCGAGCTTGCGAAGGGGCGGTAAATTATGGCCACGAGAAAGGCGCAAGCGGAGGTCTTGAATTATCTGAAGGTGCTTGAGAATCTGCCGAAGCTTTCGGAAACGGGCAAGATATCCGAAAAAGTTATTTTGAAGATACATGGGCTTCTTACAAAAGACGTGCTCGACAATCCCGAGGAGAGCGGGGTCTATAGAAGCAGGCAGGTCGTGATCGGCAACAGGGTTTCGGGGCCGATCATGTTCAGGCCGCCTATTGCAAAAGCGGTCCCCGGACTGATGAAGAGCTTCGTCGCGTGGTTGAACGGCAAGGAAGCTTCCAGCGCCAACCCGGTCCTTGTCGCCGGCATAGGTCATTATGAATTTGTGCGGATTCATCCGTTCGTTGACGGCAACGGGAGAACGGCCCGGTCCCTGGCGAGCCTGGCCCTCTATTTACAGGGCTTCGACACGAAGCGATTTTTTGCGCTTGACGACTATTATGACAGCGACAGGCAATCGTATTACCGGGCGCTTCAGAGCGTTGACCAGAAAACGCTTGATCTGACGCAATGGCTTGAATATTTCACCTACGGGGTCGCATTGCAGATCGCCAAGGTAAAGGATCGGGTTGTGTCCTTGAGCCGTGACGCAAAGAGAAAACAGGAACAGGGGCAGATCGCGCTTACGGAACGGCAGATGATAATCGTGGAAAAGATACACGCCGAGGGTCGTATCACAAACAGGATTGTTCGGGAGATGTTCAACCTTTCCGATGAAGGCGCTCTTAAAGAAATACGCAAGCTCGAAAAGCTCGGCGTCATAAAACCAGAAGGAAGAGGGCGAAGCGTTATGTACGTTCTCGCGTGAGGTTGGCGATTAAGTTGGCGATTAGGTTGGCGATTAGCCAGACGAATATTCCCTTCAAGTGCGAAATGACCCTTGATCTCACACGAATGCTTGAAAGCAAAGAAGCGCTGCGCCGCAAACTCGCCGGCCGCCCCGTGGCGGAGAAACTCGCCATGCTCGACGCGCTGCGCGAACGCGCGCTTGCGCTCCGCGAGGCAGGCGATCACCTGCGTCATTCCGCCGTGCGCGAGACCCCCGATCAATATCGGACCGGCCAGGACAAGGGTAAACGGTGAAGCTTCCCGCAGCAAGCTGCAGGGAATCTTCAATACTAAATAGGCGAAAGATGAGTACTTGCAGGAAAAAAATAACCGCGGACCATGTCATAAAGGATTATCGCGAGCTCGAACGAAAACTGGGGAGACAACCCACATGTGTGGAATACGCAAAAAAATACCACAGCATTTCTTCGCTCGTGCCTGTTTTTGGAAGACCGGGATGGAGAAAACTCCTTGAAACCGTCGGCGCGAAACCCCGCCCGCGCAGGTTTTCACGAGAGTCGGTCAAAGACTGCTACAGACGCCTGACAGCCGAACTGGGAAGGGTCCCCGACAGAAAAGAATATATAGAGAAGTGCTGCAGCTGTACGACACTGAGCATTTTGTTCGAGGGCAGCGGCTGGAGCAACCTGCTTAGATCCGTCGGAGATTCCAGCTGGCCGCGAACATACAAGCTGAAAGGCCCGTCAAAGACCTCGATGCTGAGCGCATTTCGTTCTGCAAGCACACAGCTGGGAAAAGCGCCGAATTTAGCGCAGTATCAAAAGCTCTCCGGCTACACCCTCAAGGACATCAGATACCGTTTCGGCGAGAATGCATGGCAAGAGTTCTTAAAGCGCTCAAAGATTCCAGCGAGGACAAACCCGTCGTCTTTGACCGCGAAGCACCTGATCCAGGACTTTCTCAAGCTCCAGCAAGCATTCGGCCGGCGTCCGAGCATCAACGAATATTCAACCCGCTGCCACACGCCGAAAGTCCTGGACAGGGTATTCGGCAAACCGGGATGGAAAAACATGATTTCCGCCGTCGGCGCCAAGGCGCTTCCGAAGAACATTATCTCGGCCTCCCATCTGGTGGACGATTATATCGAACTCCACAGACGTCTTGGGAAAAAGCCGGTATTTGAGGAATTCAGGCGAATGCAGAGGCATTCCCTTAACGTGCTTGATCGCGCATTCGGCAAGCCCGGTTGGAGCAACTTAACGATCGCGGCGCAAAGGAAAATGCGGAATCTTTAATCCTTATCTGTCTCAGTCAGGGAGGCACGGGAGCATGATCATGAGCATACAGGTCCGCATCTTTTCCGATTACATCTGACCGTACTGCTACATCGGCATGGGCCTTGTCGACAAGCTGAAGCAGGAATTCGACCTCCACGTGGAATGGATGGGATTCGAGATCCATCCCGAGACGCCGCCGGAGGGCATCCCTCTCGTGAAGATGTTTCCCCGAGCTGACGTTGCCGCCATGACCGGTAGCCTGAACAGCATGGGCGCGCCCTTCGGCCTCACTTTCCGGAAGATCGTGAACATTGCCAACTCGCGCATGTCCCTTGAGGCCGGCGAATTCGCGAAGGCGCAGGGCAGGTTCGAGCAGTTCCATCACGCGGTCTTTCAGGCCTACTTCTCGCATGGCAAGGACATCGGGCACATCGAAGTGTTGAAGCAGATCGGCAAGGAAGCCGGCCTGGATGCAGATGCCCTGGGAACGGCCCTGCGGACAGGAACATACCGGCGTGTCCTGGAAGAGGCAAAAGAAGACGCTGCGCGTATCGGCATCACCGCAGCTCCGACCTTCATTTTAAACGGGAAGGACCGCATCGTGGGCGCCCAATCCCTGGAAGTGTTCCGGGAACGCTTGAGGTCGTTGTAAGGAGGCCCCCCGGGTGCCCTTTCCATGGCCATCTCGTCCTGCGTCTCCGCTTTCCGGTAACCGCGTACTCCAGACCGGCCAGTTTCACGACCTGGGTCACGCGCTCCGTCATCAGGCGGCGTGTTATATCATGCTGTGTCAGGAGGAAGGCATATGGACCATAGCACAATGAGCGATTATATGGCGCATGGATTTTGCTTCTTATGGCACCCGCGCCTGGTCATGCTGCACGTCGTGTCCGACATCCTCACCGGCATCGCCTATATATCGATCCCGCTCGCCATGGGGTATTTCTTGTTCAAGCGGCGCGACCTGCCATTTCCGTACATCTTCTGGATCTTTGCTTTGTTCATTTTTTCCTGCGGCCTGACGCATCTGTCCGCCGCGTATACGGTCTATGTGCCGAGCTACTGGGAGGAAGGATTCCTGAAGGCGTTCACCGCCCTGATATCGATCGTTGCCGCCGTCATGCTCATTCCCATGATACCGAAGGCGCTGAGCTTGCCGAGCCTGACGAACGCCCTGGAAGACATCAAGCGGCTCAACAGCGAACTGGAAGAGCAACTGGAGGAAGTGCGGAAAAAGGACTCCGCGCTCCGCCAGTCGCAGAAGATGGAATCGATCGGCACGCTCGCCGGCGGCATCGCCCATGACTTCAACAACATCCTTTCCACCGTCATCGGATACGGAAACCTCGTCCTCATGCAGCCGGAAACGACGACCCCTGTGCGGCAGAACGTGACCGCCATGCTTGAGGCAGCGGACCGGGCGGCGAATCTAACGGCGGACCTTCTCCTCTTCAGCAGGAAGCAGCTCAGCGTCCGAAAGCCTGTTGACCTGAACACGATCATCGGCAAGGTGGAAAAGTTCCTGAAGCGGGTCATCGGCGAGGATATCGAGTGCAAGACCGTCCTTCATGACCGGCCGCTTATGGTCCTCGCGGATGCCCATCAGATCGAGCAGGTGTTGATGAATTTCGCGACGAACGCGCGGGACGCCATGCCGACCGGGGGCGCCTTTACCGTTGCCGCCGAACAGGTCACGCTCGATGACGCGTTCATAACCGCGCACGGATTCGGGAAACCCGGGCCCTACGCGCTGATAACGGTGTCCGATACCGGCATGGGAATGGATGACGGGGCACGGCAGAGGATCTTCGATCCCTTCTTCACGACGAAAGAAGTGGGAAAAGGCACCGGACTGGGAATGGCGGTCGTGTACGGCATCGTCAAACAGCATGAAGGCGATATCAACGTGTACAGTGAGGCCGGCAAGGGAACAACGTTCAAGATCTACCTGCCGCTGACCTCGGAGACCGTCAGTGAAGCGCAAACAACGCCGGTCGAGACTCGTCCCGTGAAGGGCACGGAAACCATACTGCTGGCGGAAGACGACCAGGCTCTCAGAAAACTGATGCAGCTCGTGCTGGAGGATTTCGGTTATACGGTGATCACGGCGGTTGACGGTGAGGATGCGGTGAACAAGTTCCGGGCGAACAGCGACAAGATCCAGCTTCTGGTATTCGATATGATCATGCCAAAGAAGAACGGGAAAGAGGCATACGATGAGATCCGGAAGATCACGCCTGACATCCGGGTCATATTCTCGAGCGGCTATGCCCCGGACGTCGTCCGGCAGCGGGCCCTGGTCGACGAGCAGGTAACGGTGGTCTACAAGCCCGTTCCCCCGTCAGACCTCCTGCGGATCGTGAGAACCGTGCTGGATGGCGGCAAGAAGGGATAATTATGTACTTCCGGCCGGCGTAAATAATATGCCAAACCACTGGTCATACACGGATTATCTCCCTATCTCCCCCGCCCGCAGGGATGATATACATCATATCGTCTGCCCGCCAAACTGGGGTACCATGAACACAGAGGTCACCCCATGCTTACCTGCCCGATATGCGAGAACGAGCTGAAGGACCGTACTGCCGACTGTTGGAAATGCCGATGCGGGGAAAATATCCCCTTTGGCTTTGAGCGGGATGACGACGAGAACTGTGAGGCCTGCCCGATACGCGACTGTCCGCGGCGAAAGTGACCACCAGGCCCACAAAGGCCGCAGGACAAAACATAATCCTACGGCCAGGAACATGTACTGGTTATTGATCAGCTGATCTATCCGCCGAGATATCCGCTGGAAATATCACGCCCCGCAGCCGTTTCCGGCAGACTAACAGAAACGACGCTCTGCACATCGTCTCCGAGCCCTTTCCAATCAAATGGGCATGCTGTCGTCAGGATCTGGAGTTTCCAGTCCATGAAATCGGCAAGCTCTACAAGGTGGCGGTCATGGACCCTGAACAGCTCGGTATCCTTTCCGTAGGTCTTTCCCAGCATCTCCCGCAGCTCATGGACACCCTGTATCATGTAGGCAAGCTCTCCCAACACTTCATCGCAATAGGCGTTCTTCTGTATGTCTTTTACGGTCCCCATCATACCCTCCTTGAACCGAACCCCTGTCCAGGATACAGCTTTCCCGGCCCCGATGACAGGCTTATACAGGATTATTATCATCCCGTATGTTTATACTATACCACGTATTTCGATGAACGGTGAATATATTTTTAAGGAGCAGGGATATGCACGGCAAACCTCGACGTTCAATCAGTGATAGCCCTTGAACTGACACACCGATTATGCAATACTCAAACAGGTAGGGGGAGCGATATCCGGTCCTTACGGAACCCAATAATGCCCGAACACCAGCTCATACTCCTGTTCGTCAAGGCCCCGATCAGGGGTCAGGTAAAATCCCGCCTGGCCGCTGTTCTGGGGCAGGATGCCGCGCTCGAGCTGTACCGGAACTTTGTTCTCGATATCCTTTCATCGATCGAAACAAGCGGAATTCCGTTCAGGATCTGCTATCATCCACCCGACAGCGGGGAAACCGTGAGAAACTGGCTCGGCGGTCATCTTCAGTACATGCTGCAGGAAGGCGATAACATCGGCGAAAGGATGGAACGGGCTTTCCTGCGCGCCTTTTCGGAAGGTGCGACCCGGGCGGTCCTGATCGGCAGCGACATCCCGGACCTGCCCCCTGCCCTGCTCCAAGACGCGGTTGGACGGCTCGATCGGACCGGTGCGGTCATCGGCCCGGCAGAGGACGGAGGGTATTACCTCATCGGCTTCCGAAGCGACGCTTTCCTGCCTGAAATTTTCCAGGGGCCGGAATGGAGCTCCGACACCGTGTTCAGGACGACCTTGCAGATCTTTGCGCGGGCGCATCAACAGGTCTCGTTGCTCACCCCGTGGAGGGACGTGGACACGGTCGAAGATCTGCATGACCTCATGAACCGGAACAGGAGCGGCCGTTTCATCTCAAGCAGGACCATGAACTATCTCTCCTCCCTCAAGGGAAGCATGAAATCAACGGAGGTTTCTGATGCCGCGGTATGATTATGATCTCATAGCCATCGGCGCCGGCGCCGGCGGATTCGTCTCGGCAAAGCTCGCCGCAGGGCTCGGCAAAAAGGTCGCCCTTATCGAGAAGAGCCTGCTCGGCGGCGAGTGCACGAACCGCGGCTGCGTCCCGAGCAAGGCGCTGATCAAGGCCGCCGCCGTGGCGCACCAGGTGAAGCATCTGCGCGATTACGGGCTGGACGCGGGAGACGTGAACCTTTCGGCGAAGAACGTCATGCAGTACGTCCGGGGCGCGGTCAAGAAGGTCTACGACAGCCACCCCGCAGCTGCCTTCGAGAAGCTCGGCATCACGGTCCTGTTCGGAGAACCGAAGTTCATCGACAGCCACCGCGTCAGCCTGGGCGACACTATCCTGTCGGCAGACAAGTTCATGATCGCCACCGGAAGTTCCGCCTTTATCCCGCTTATCGAGGGCCTTGCATCGGCCCCCTATCTCTCCAACGAGAACCTCTTCGACCTCGAGTCCCTGCCGCCTTCCCTGATCATCCTGGGTGCGGGCCCCATCGGGATGGAGATGGCCTCGGCACTCAACCATCTCGGGGTCGCGATCACGGTTGTCGAAATGTCCGATCGGATCATGGTGAGGGAGGATGAAGAGCTTGCCAGGCTCCTCGCGGAGAAATTGACCGCCGACGGGATCACTTTCCTGATGGGGACCAAGGCCGTGCGCGTCTCCCGGAAGGACGGCGGTATCATCCTGACCGTTGAGGACGCGCAGAAGAGGCGGCGCGACATCGGGGCGGCAAGCATCCTCGTCGCCGTCGGCCGCAAGCCGAATGTCGAAGGCCTGGACCTCGATAAGGCGGGCGTGGCCTGGACACCGAAGGGCATCACGACCGACGGGTTCCTGCGAACGACCGCGCCGAACATCATTGCCTGCGGGGATGTCGTCGGGCCCTACCAGTTCAGCCATATGACCGAATACCAGGCCGTAACGGCGGTCCGGAACGCGTTCCTGCCCTTCCGAAAAAAGGTGAACTACGACACCGTTGTCTGGTGCACGTTCACCGACCCCGAGTTCGCCCATGCGGGCCTCACGGAACACGAAGCACGGGAGCGGCACGGCGACGCCATCAGCGTCTATCGCTACGAATACAAGAACACTGACCGCGGACGCACGGACCTTGCAGAGTTCGGCAGGGCCAAGTTCATCTGCGACCGCCGCGGCAGGCTGCTGGGAGCCCATATCCTGGGAGAACGGGCCGGCGAGCTGATCCACGAAGCGCAGCTCCTCAGGCATCTCAACCTCTCCTTCACGAAGATCGCCCCGATGATCCATGTCTACCCGACCTTTACGGACGTGGTGCGCCAGCCGGCGAAGCTTCTGTACGTGGACCGGCTCAGGAACAACCCGGTCCTCAAACTGCTGGCAAAGGTCCTGGGAAAGAAAAAATGAAGAAACACACCCGGAACATCGTGCTGCTCCTGCTCTTCCTCGCCGTCATCATCGGTCTGCGCCTGAGCGGGGCAGGCGAGCTCCTGACCTTCGAGAATCTCCAGAAGAACAAGGATGCCCTGCTTGCATACGTCCGCGACAACGCCGTCACGTCCATCTTTATCTATATCCTTGTCTATATCGCTGCGATCGCCCTGAACCTTCCGGGCGGCGCCGTCCTCACGATCGCCGGGGGTTTCCTGTTCGGGACCCTCCCCGCGGTGCTGTATGTGAATATCGGCGCGACGTGCGGCGCGGTGCTGGCATTCCTTTCGGCGCGGTACCTGCTCGGCTCGCGGCTCCAGGAGACCTACGGCGCCCAGCTCGCGAAGTTCAACGGGGAAATGGAGCGGAACGGCGTCCGCTATCTCCTCACCCTTCGCCTCATTCCCGTCTTCCCGTTCTTTCTCGTCAACTTTCTCTCCGGTCTGACCCGGGTGCCCCTTTCCTCGTTCACCTGGACCACGGCCGCGGGCATCATCCCTGGCACAGCAGTGTTCGCCTATGCCGGTCATCAATTGGAGGCGGTGCATTCAGTCGGCGACATATTCACCGGCAAGGTCCTTTCCGCGTTCCTGATCCTCGGGCTTTTCACGCTTGCGCCGGCGGTCATCGAGCGTTTGAAGAAAAAGCCCTCATCCCCTCCCTCATCATGACCCAGTGCGATCCTGCATGGCATTTCGTTCGGACCGGCAGAGCGCCATGCGCCTTTCCGTCGTCTCCGGAAGGCAATTCGGAAAAAAATCCTTGACTAACGACTTTGCTCCTGTATAATTCCTGCCCTAAGCGCCCGGATCGCCGTCGCCGAGGACAACAGCATGTCGCAGGACAGAGAACACGTACGATCCTGGATCGGACTGAGCAGCATCCCCGGTATCGGCAGGGTGACCTTTCGCAGGCTCATTGCGCACTTCGGTTCTGCCCGTCGCGTCCTGGCCGCCTCGCAGGGCGAACTCCGGGAAAGCGCGGCGCTGTCCGAGAAGGTCTGCAGCGAGCTACGCTCGTTCCCCTGGCAGGAACGGGCGGACGAGGAACTGGCGAAAGCCGATGCCGCCGGTGTTGCGATCATCACCGCGGACGACCCGGGCTATCCGGGACCGCTGCTGAACACGCCGGACCCTCCCCTCTTCCTTTATATACGGGGTTCTCTTCTGCCGGAGGATGGGAGCGCGGTCGCCATGGTCGGCACGCGAACACCCACGCACTATGGGCTTACCGTGACGCACCGCATGGCATACGAGCTCGCGTCGCAGAGGATCACGGTCGTCAGCGGCATGGCGCGGGGCATCGACACCCAGGCGCATAAGGGCGCGCTCGCCGCAAAGGGCAGGACCATCGCCGTGCTCGGCTGCGGGATCGATACGGCCTACCCACGCGAGAACAAGGGGCTGATGGAAGATATCGTCCGGTCCGGCGCCGTCGTGACCGAGAACCCTTTCGGCACAAAACCGGAGAGCGGCTACTTCCCGGCGCGCAACCGGATCATCAGCGGCCTGGCCGCGGGGACCGTGATCATCGAGGCCGCGGAGGACAGCGGCTCGCTGATCACCGCCGATTATGCGCTCAAGCAGGGCCGGAAGCTCTTTGCCGTACCCGGGAACATCAGCTCGCATGTCAGCCGCGGCACGAACAGCCTCATCAGGCAGGGCGCCGTGCTCGTCGGGACGGCCGGGGATGTTCTGCAGGGCCTGGACCTATATAAAGGAAGCGAACCACCGGCCGCGACCGATATGCAGCTGCCTCCCCTGACGCCCGAGGAGGCATCGGTATTCAAGACCGTAACGAACGAGCCGAAGCATATTGACGCCATCATGGCGGAAAGCAGCAGCACCCCGGGCAGGCTAAGCGGCCTCCTGATCACCCTCGAACTGAAGGGTCTGGTGAAGCAGCTGCCGGGAAAATATTTTGTTCGGGATCTGCAGTGAACCGTAATTGAGCGATCAGTTGTTCAGGGATCAGGATATCTTGGCCTCCGCTTACTGACTCAATTACTGTTCACCATTCAACGCGTCTCAACGGAGGTTTTTTTGGACGAACGGATCATCAACCTGGTCTCGCTCATCGCCGAACAGGTCCAGACGAAACAGGAGCTCTTCAGCAATGAAGGGAAGATCATGGACTCGCTCATGAACAGCGGATACCGGCTCCATGAGGCGGACGCGGCGCTGACGCTCATGCAGTCCCTGGCGCAGAACGATGAGGAGATATTCCCCGCCGAAGGAGATCCCCTTGTTCCGTCCGGGCTGCGGGTGATGAACACGGAGGAACGGGCACGGTTCGCCATGGATGCCTTCAGCTTCGTCACCAAGCTTGCCCATCTGGGCATCATCACGACAGACCTGCGGGAAGAGATCCTTGAAAAGGCGCTGAACCTCCATGCCCGGAAGATCGAGCTGTCCCATGTAAAGACGCTGATCACGCTGAACCTCTTCACCGACATGCAGGAGGACGAGGACCTGCTCGTATCCTCCCTGAACGTCAAAGGCACGGCGTGGAACTGAACGCTGAGCGGGAACAGGGAGACTGTGAATAACCCTGAAGAAAGCATGTAACCACGGATTAACACGGATAAAAACGAGAATTCAAAATCGCCCGATCAAATCGGTTATCACCCATGTGGTGATTGTATGTTTTTCATAAGTTCTTGTTACTCGGTTCTAACCGTGTTCATCTGTGGTTACAACTGTAGTTTATGGTAAATGTAACTCCCTGCGGTAAAAAGGTTTGCCCATTATGAAATCACTCGTCATCGTCGAATCACCCGCCAAGGCCAAGACCATCGGCAAGTACCTGGGCAAGGACTTCACGGTCAAGGCGTCCGTCGGACACATCATGGACCTGCCCAAGAGCAAACTGGGCGTGGACATCGAAAAGAACTTCGAACCCTCGTACATCCAGATCAAGGGCAAGGCGAAGGTCGTCAATGAGCTCAAGTCGGCTGCCAAGAAGGCGGACCGCATCCTGATCGCGACCGACCCGGACCGCGAAGGAGAGGCCATCGCCGCTCACGTGGCCGTGGTCGTTTCCAAGTCCGCCAAGACCGAAGAGGTCTACCGGGTCCTGTTCAACGAGATCACCAAGAAGGCCATCCTCAAGGCAATCGAACAACCCGGCAAGATCGATACGAACAAGGTTGACGCCCAGCAGGCTCGCCGCATCCTCGACCGTCTCGTGGGCTACCAGATCAGCCCCATCCTCTGGAAAAAGGTGCGCCGCGGCCTGTCCGCCGGCCGCGTGCAGTCCGTTGCCCTGCGCATCATCTGCGAGCGCGAGGAAGAGATCAAGGCGTTCGTTCCCGAGGAGTTCTGGTCGCTCACCGCGCTCCTCGCGGGAAAGATCCCGCCGCAGTTCGAGGCCAAGCTGCTCAAGAAGGATGAAGAGAAGCTCCGGGTGAAGAACAACGGCGAAGTGCAGGCGATCCTCGCCGGTCTCAAGGACGCAACCTACACCGTCTCCAAAGTTGAAAAAAAAGAGCGCCGCCGCAATCCCGTTCCTCCCTTTACGACGAGCAAGCTCCAGCAGGAGGGCGGACGGAAGCTCGGCTTCACCTCCCGGCGCACCATGGCCGTGGCCCAGGGCCTCTATGAAGGCGTTGATCTCGGCAAGGAAGGCGCCGTCGGCCTCATCACCTACATGCGTACCGATTCGACCCGCGTCGGCGCCGAGGCCCAGCAGGAGGCCCGGGAACTGATCGCGGCCAAGTTCGGCAAGGAGTACCTGCCCGCGGAACCTCCGGTGTACAAGAGCGCGAAGAGCGCCCAGGAAGCGCACGAGGCGATCCGCCCCACGTCAGCAATGCGGGAGCCGGACGCCATCAAGCAGTATCTCGAGCCCGACCAGTACAAGCTCTACAAGCTCATCTGGAACCGCTTCGTCGCCAGCCAGATGAACCCCGCCGTCATCGACCAGACCTCGGTGGACATCAGGGCCAACGCCTATACCTTCCGCGCCTCCGGCTCGGTCGTGAAGTTCCCGGGTTTCATGGCGATCTATATGGAGGAGAAGTCCGAAGACCAGGCGCCGTCCGAGGAGGACAACGGCGAAGCGGTCCTTCCCCCGCTCAACGAAGGCGACCTGCTCTCGCTCCTCAAGCTCGACCCCAAACAGCACTTCACCCAGCCTCCGCCGCGCTTCTCCGAAGCCCTGCTCGTGAAGACGCTGGAGGAAAAAGGGATCGGCAGGCCGAGCACGTACGCCGCGATCATCTCTACCATCCAGGACCGCGACTATGTGAACAAGCTGGAGAACAAGTTCCACCCCACGGAGCTCGGTGTGCTCGTGAACGGCCTGCTGGTCACCCACTTCCCGGATATTTTGAACGTCACGTTCACCGCGCGGATGGAGGAGGAACTGGACAAGATCGAGGAAGGCACCATGAAATGGGCCGATGCCGTGAAGGACTTCTACGACCCCTTCTCCAAGGACCTCGCGGCCGCCATGGCCACGATGAAGGACTTCAACGCCGATCAGCCCCCCACCGACATCGCCTGCGACAAGTGCGGCAAACCCATGATCGTCAAGTGGGGCAGGAACGGCCAGTTCCTCGCCTGCTCGGGCTACCCCGACTGCAAGAACGCCAAGCCCTTCGTGCGCACCGAGAACGGCGGCGTGGAGGCCGCGCCAGAGGAGACGACCAACGAGCTCTGTCCCAAATGCGGCTCCGGCATGGTGATCAAGCGGGGCAAGTTCGGCAAGTTCCTCGCCTGCTCGCGCTATCCGGAATGCAAGCATACCCAGGGGATGTCCACCGGCGTGCTCTGTCCCGACGATGGCGGGATGCTCGTGGAGCGCCGCTCCCGCTTCGGCAAGATGTTCTACTCCTGCGCCAACTACCCCGACTGCAAGTTCGCCGTCTGGGACAAGCCCGTTACCCGCCCCTGCCCCCAGTGCGGCGCCCCCTTCCTGACGGAGAAGTTCTCCAAGAAGACCGGCGCCTACATCGCCTGCTACAAGAAGGAATGCGGCTACAAGGAAGCCGCGGCAGCGGATGCGGACACGCCGGAGCCGCCAAAAGAGCCTGCCGCGTAGGCACACACTCGGGCGGAGATCCCGGTCGCCCGCGTTCGACCCAGCCCGGCACAATTCCCGCTTGTCATTCTCATGGCTTAATGCTATCTTTAATGCGTTTGATCGATGCAGCTCATACCAGGGGGCACTATGGGTCAGCGCATTGCATTCCCCAGACCGGAGAGAACAACGACCGGTCATCGCTGCGCCTTCGTCCTCGTTCCTCTCCTTCTCCTCTCGCTCCTGCTCTTCTCCCCGAATGGATCTGACGCGGCGGAAACGCTCACCGCAAGCGGTTGTTCCGTCAGCAATGTGGGGTATCTCACCGACCTTGCAAAAGAGTATGAACGGCGCACCGGGATCAAAGTGCTCGTGCGGGGCGGCGGCAGCGCCGTCGGCATCGAGGACCTCCGGAGCGCCAAGGTGGATTTTGCGGCTGCATGCCGGTCAAGGTCGGCGGGAGACCCCGAAGATGTCGCCTTTATCCAGGTCGCCTGGGACGCCCTCGTCTTCATTGTCCATCCTTCCAATCCCCTCTCGTCCCTGTCGCTCGACAATGTCCGTTCGATCTATGCGGGCGGGACCACAAACTGGCAGCAGTTAAAGGGACCAAGCTCAACGATCAAGGTTTTTATTTCCCGTGCCCGGCAGGGACTGTCCGGCGTTGAGGCGTCGACCAACGCCCTGGTCCTGAAGGGCAGGGAACCCGTGGAGACCCCGCACACCCTCTTCCTGGCATCAACGGCGATCGTCGAGCAGATGGTGGAATCGACGCCCGAGGGTTTCGCCACGACCGGGTACACGAGCGCGCGAAAACGCCGGGTCAAGATGCTGAAGATCGACGGGGTCGCGCCGAGCGTCGGGAACATAATACAACAACGTTATCCGCTGAAACGACCGCTCTTCATTCTCCTGCCAAAACATCCAAAGCCCGCGGCCAGACAATTCGTCGACTTCGTGCTGAGCAAGGACGGCCAGCAGTACCTCCGGTCACTGAATGTTGTGTCGCTCCTTGACGTCCATTGAAGCTCTCCCTGCGCACAAAGGTGTCCCTGGTCATCACGGCGATCATCATCGTGATCAGCGGGATCAGCACCTACCTCTTCACCACGGCCCATAGCAGCAGCAAGGAAAAGGGCCGGATCCAGCGGGGCGCTGCCCTCTCCTATGCCCTCTCCGCGGCGGCCTCCGAGGGGCTGCTCAAGGAAGACCTCAGCCTCATCAAAAAAGCATCGTCGCTCATCAACGCCGACGATGTCACGCTGGTCCAGGTCTATTCGAACATCTGGAGCATCGTCGATGCCTATCCCTTCGACCAGCTCAAGAGCCCTCCGCATCCTGATGCCATGGAGCACTTCCAGAGTTCCTCCACACCGTTCCACGTCGAGCACAAGGACGGTTATGACTTCTATACCCCCATCGAGTTCAAGGCATCCGAGAAAGCACCGGGCATCACCATCGGCTTCGTAAGGCTGATCTTATCGACGCATTCAATAAAGCAGGAGATCCGGGAAGCCGTCGCCGTGTATGTCCTGATCTCCGCGGTCATCACCCTGATCGCGATCGTCTCGATCAATATCCTCATCGGTCGGCTCGTCGTCAGGCCGGTGATGAACCTGCACCGTTCCGTCGCCGATTTCAAGAACGGGGTACTGGACCGGGAGACCGTCCCTTCCCCTCACGCCGCGGTCGAGCTCAAGGACCTCACACGGGAATTCAACCTCCTGTTCAGAACGCTCAAGGACCGGGAGGAACAGCTCGTTGCATCAGACCGGCGGATCCGCTCACTCTTTGAGCGGGTGGAGCACGGCATCTTCCGGCTCGACCGGAGCGGCGCCATCATCGAGGCGAACGACCGCTTCCGGTCCCTCTTCGGCGATGCGCAGGAGCTGTGCGAGATACTCCTGGGAGACAATACCTCCCCTGACTGCCTGAGGAGGGCCATCGAGGACAGCGCCCTGCACCAGGACAACAAAGCCGTTGCCCGGAATGGGGTAGAGCTCATGGTGTCGCTCTCGCTCTATCCGGAAAAGGACGCCATGGGTACGGTCGTGGGATTCGACGGATACGTCATCGATATCACGGAAAAAAAACGGCTGGAAGAACGGCTCGTCCGGGCCCAGAAGATGGAGGCGATCGGCACTCTCGCGGGCGGTCTGGCCCACGATTACAACAACCTCCTGACGGCCATTCTCGGATATTCGTCGATGCTCCTCAAGAAGCTTCAGGCGCATGAGCCGTTCTACAAACCCGTGTCCATCATCCATGAGGCGGCGAAGCGCGGCGCCGAGCTGGGAAGAAAGATCCTGACGGTCACGCGAAAAGAACAGCGGGAGGTAAAACCGCTCGATCTGAACGAGATCGTGCGCACATCCCTCGAATTGCTCCACCGGAGCCTGCCCAAAGATATCGAGATCGTCACGCGCCTTGCCGACGGGCTCCCCTTGACCCAGGCCGATCCGTCCCAGTTGCAGCAGGTGATCATCAACCTCGCGGTCAATGCCCGCGACGCCATGCCGGGCGGGGGGAAACTGGTCATCGAGACATCGCTGTCCGGGGCGGACGTGAACGGCGGGCCGTCAACCGACGCCCGGACGGGCGGAATGCTCAAGCTGTCCGTCGCGGACAACGGGTCGGGGATCGACACGGAAACACAGGCGAGGATCTTCGATCCGTTCTTTACGACCAAGGACATTGGCAAAGGCACCGGCCTCGGGCTCTATATCGTCCATTCCATCGTCCACAACCATGGCGGACACATCAACGTCTACAGCGAGCCGTCCCACGGCACCCAGTTCACCATATACCTGCCGGTCATCGCGCCCGATGCCGGTACGACGACCGTTCCTGAGACCACCGAGGTCACGGGTTCCGGGACCATCCTGGTCATCGATGACGAGCCGCACGTTCGGGAAATGTGCCGGGACATGCTGGGCGCGCTCGGCTATACGGTCCTGCTGGCCGAGGACGGACCATCCGGTCTCCAGATCTACCGGGCAGATCACCGGAAGATCGACCTGGTCATCCTGGACATGATCATGCCGAAAATGGGCGGCCCCGAAGTGTTCACGGCGCTCAAGACCATTGACCCGGCGGCAAAGGTCCTGCTCTATTCCGGGTACAGCAACAGCAGCCTTGACGGCATCGATGAACTGCTGAAGCGCGGTGTCGCCGGATTTATCCAGAAACCGTTCTCGACCGAGGACATCAGCCTTGCTATCAAAAAGGCACTGTCCTGAAAAGACCTTTCCCTTGCAAAAAATCACCCCCTGCGCTACAGTACCTGCATGCGAAAGCACATCGCCGGCTTTCTGCTCCATCTCCGGAACGAGAAGAACGTCTCCCCCCACACCGAACGCGGCTATCGCTCCGATCTGGAGCAGCTTGCCGAATTCCTCGGTGACCGCGACCTCGCCGGCATCGACCACCAGGACCTGCGTCAGTTCCTCGGCCACCTCATCTCCCGAAAAGTAAAAAAATCCTCCCTCGCCCGCAAGCTTTCGGCGGTCCGCGCGTTCTTCAAGTACCTGGACCGCAAGGGGATCGTACAGGGCAATCCGGCGCGGCTTATTGCGACGCCCAAACAGGACAAGCGACTGCCTTCGGTCCTCACCGTCGATGACGCCCAGCGGCTGATGGATGCTCCGAAGGGTGATGCTGTCGATGACCTGCGGGACCGAGCCGTACTCGAGACGCTCTACTCCACCGGCATCCGCGCCAGCGAGCTGATAGGGATCAATTTCGAGGACATCAACCGGAACGACCATCTCATCCGCATCCGGGGCAAAGGACGCAAGGAGCGGATCGTGCCGGTTGGTAGCAAGGCCCTCGATGCCATCGATGCCTATGCGGCCCGGAAGAATGACAACGACAAAGGAACGGCGGTCTTCACCGGCCCTTCAGGAAATCGCTTGACAGCCCGAACGGTTCAGCGTATTTTAGGTAACTATCGGAAAAAGCTGGGTCTTTCCCAGAAAGCCAGTCCGCACACGCTCCGCCACAGTTTTGCGACGCACCTGTTGGAATCGGGCGCTGACCTCCGGGCTATCCAGGAACTCCTTGGACATGCCAGCCTGTCCACGACCCAGCGGTACACCCATGTGAACCTTGATTCCCTCATGGAGACCTACGACAAGGCGCACCCGAGGGCGAAGAAGAAATAGACGTTAGAATACAGAGTATAGACGTCAGACAACAGACAACAGACCATTGCATTTGATCCAGTCTATACTCTGACAGTCTGTCATCTGTCGTCTGAATTTCCATGGAGCTGCCATGAGCGATCATACTACCATGCACGCGACCACGATCCTCTCGGTCAGACGGAACGGGAAGACCGCCATCGCCGGCGACGGGCAGGTCACCGTCGGGAACACCGTCATGAAGAGCAACGCCAAAAAAGTGCGCAAGATGTACAACGACAAGGTCCTCGCGGGATTCGCCGGCGCCACTGCCGACGCGTTCACCCTCTTCGAGAAGTTCGAAGCGAAGCTGGAGCAGTACCACGGGAACCTTACGCGCGCGGCCGTGGAACTCGCCAAGGACTGGCGGACCGACAAGGTCCTCCGCCGGCTCGAGGCGCTGATGATCGTCGCCGATGCCGAGCGTTCCTTCGTCCTTTCGGGGAACGGCGACGTCATCGAGCCCGAGGACGGCATCGCCGCCATCGGCTCCGGCGGCCCGTACGCGCTCGCTGCCGCGCGGGCCCTTGTGGAGCATACGGAGCTCGGCTCGCGAAAGATCGTGGAATCGGCCATGCAGATTGCCGGAGCCATCTGCATCTATACGAACAAGGAGATCACGGTAGAGGAATTGTGAATCAGACCACAGACAGCAGACATGCAGATGACAGACTGAAACAACCTCAATACTGTTTTTTCCCTCGCTTGTCTGACCGTCTGATCGTCTGTTGTCTGTAATCTGGTATTCATTATGAAAGACACCCTTACGCCCCGCGAGATCGTCGCGGAACTGGATCACTTCATCATCGGCCAGAACAAGGCGAAGCGAGCCGTGGCCATCGCGCTCCGGAACCGCTGGCGGCGCCAGCGCCTGTCCGAGGACCTGCGCGACGAGGTGATGCCGAAGAACATCATCATGATCGGCCCCACGGGCGTGGGCAAGACCGAGATCGCCCGGCGGCTCGCCCGGCTCGTCAACGCCCCGTTCCTCAAGATCGAGGCGTCGAAGTTCACGGAAGTTGGCTACGTGGGGCGCGACGTGGATTCCATCGTCCGCGACCTCACCGAGATCGGCGTCAACATGGTGAAGAGCGAGGTGTCGGAGCAGGTGCAGGACAAGGCAGCTGCCCTGGCCGAGGAGCGGCTCCTCGACCTGCTCCTGCCCCCGCTCCGGTCCTCCTCCGCCGAAGCCACTCCGGAGGAGCAGCAGAAACAGCAGGAACAGCACACCACGACCCGCGAGAAGCTCCGCCAGCAGCTTCGGGCCGGCAAGCTCGACGATCGGATGCTGGAGCTGGACGCCAGGGAAAAAGTGATGCCTTTCGGTATCATCTCGAACATAGGCATGGAAGAGATCGAGATGAACCTGAAGGAAATGCTCGGCGGCCTCCTTCCCGAGAAAACCAAGAAGCGGAAGCTCAAGGTGCCCGAGGCGCTCCGTTTCCTCGTGCAGGAAGAAGCGGCCAAGCTCATCGATATGGACAAGGTCATACGCGAGGCGCTCCAGCGCGTCGAGCAGTCGGGCATCGTATTCCTCGACGAGATCGACAAGATCGCCGGCCGCGAGACCCACGGTCCCGATGTCTCCCGTCAGGGCGTGCAGCGCGACCTCCTGCCCATCGTGGAGGGGTCCACGGTCACGACCAAGTACGGCCCGGTGAAGACCGACCATGTGCTGTTCATCGCCGCGGGGGCGTTCCACATGTCCAAGCCCTCGGACCTCATTCCCGAGCTCCAGGGACGCTTTCCCATCCGGGTCGAGCTCGACGCCCTGGGCAAGGACGAGTTCGTGCGCATCCTGACCGAGCCGCAGAACGCCCTGATCAAACAGCAGGTGGCGCTCTTGGCGACGGAGGAGGTCACGCTTCACTTCGCCAAGGACTCCATCGAGGAGATCGCCGCCACGGCGGCGAACGTGAACGAGCGCACCGAGAACATCGGCGCGCGGCGTCTCCACACCATCATCGAAAAACTGCTCGACGAGATATCGTTCGACGCGCCTGACAAGAAAGGGACCGCGGTCTCGATCGACGCGAAGTATGTCCGGGACCGGCTGGCGGACATCGCTAAGAGCGAGGACCTGAGCAGGTATATTCTATAATCCAAACGGCTTTTGCCACAGAGCACACAGAGGACACAGAGAAATTCCTGAATGCGGGTTCATGATCTTGTCCGGCGTCGTGTTCTCTCTCGGTGACCTCTGTGGCCAAGTCTTATGCTTGAGGTTGAAATGGAAAAACTGATCGAAAAAGCGAAGACCCTGATCGAGGCCCTGCCCTACATGCAGACCTTTCGGGGCAAGACCTTCGTCATCAAGTACGGCGGGAACGCCATGATCGACGAACAACTGAAGCACAGCTTCGCCCAAGACGTGGTGCTGATGCGGTTCATCGGCATCAATCCCGTCATCGTCCATGGCGGCGGTCCCCAGATAGGCAAGACCATGGAGCGGATGGGCAAGAAGCCCTCCTTCGTGTCCGGCCAGCGGGTGACCGACCAGGAGACCATGGATATCGTGGAGATGGTGCTCGGCGGCAAGGTGAACAAGGAGATCGTGAGCCTGATCAATCAGGCGGGCGGCAAGGCCGTCGGCCTCACCGGGAAGGATGGCGGTCTCCTCCAGGCGAAGAAGCTGAAGATGACCAAGAGATCGGACGAGACCGGGGAGACCGAGATCATCGACATCGGCCTCGTGGGCGAAGTGACCGAGGTGCGGCCGGGGGCATTGGACGCGCTCGATAAGGGAGGATTCATCCCCGTCATCGCGCCGGTGGGTGTTGGTGCTCACGGCGAGACCTACAATATCAACGCGGACCTTGTTGCCGGCGCGGTGGCCGGAGCGCTCAAGGCGGAGAAGTTGATCCTGCTGACCGACCAGGCGGGCATCCTGGACAAGGACAAGAACCTCATCCCGTCACTGAACAAGAAGAAGGTGGAGAGCATGGTGAAGGCCGGGAACGTGAGCGGCGGCATGCTGCCCAAAACGAAATCCTGCTTCGATGCCCTCGAAGCAGGCTGCGCCAAGGTACACATCATTGACGGCCGGGTCCCCCACGCGCTGCTACTCGAGATCTTCACCGCCTCCGGCATCGGCACCGAGATCACGTTGTAGCCCCTCTTCCCCTTCCTGATTACTCCATTTTAAACACAAAAAGCCCCGGAGATAGCTCTCCGGGGCTAAATTCGCTACCAGTTCGATATCAGGTTTTACGGGCGCTCGGCTGAGGTACCGGTCGGCGTCTCATTCACCAAAATATAAGCCATGGCATCCGTCTTATAGGGATGCTCGACCGCATCCAGTCCGTTCAGCGTCGTACCTGCCGAATAGTTGATCACATTATCATCGAGCCAGTCAATGGCATCATAGATCAGCCGCTTCGCGTAGGCCGAATTGTGCACAAAGGCGCCGGGATCATGCTCAAGCAGGTTATAGTTGAATGCCGCGCCCATGTTGTTTTTACCTGTCACGCTGCCGTCATTCTGTGTGTCGCCGCTGGTCAGCCAGTTCTTCTGAGCCGCTGACGAACCGCTTCTGGCAATGACATAGGTGGCATTTGTCACCGTGGGTCCGGTATAGACCTTCGCCAAGGTCAGAGTGATATCATCCACGACAGCGGCTACGTTGTAGTAAGTGCCGTCCAGGTTCACCTTAAAGGTGTCGGTGTTCGTCGGCCCGGTCCGGATGCTGGCCGTGGTCCAGGTCGTCCCGCTCCCTGTCACCGTATCGCTGCCGTTCGACAGTGATACGGTTCCTGTCGCGTACCGCGGCAGGTAGAAATAGGGATGGGCATTTTTGAAATATATCCCTCTGCTGTCCAATTGCCGAAGCAGCGCCTCCAGCGCCTCGGCAAACACCGTCTTCCTCGCTTCGAGGAATGCCGGGGTCATGGACGTCCCATGGCACTGCGCACAAGCCGTCGACGTGACCGCAGTGATCGCACCGGTGGTCTCATTCTTCGCAACCGGCAGGAACAGGTGCGATTCCGTCGTCCGCATGTGGCAGCCAGCGCAGGGGCCGATAGTGCTTGTCTGGCCGGTGACCGGCGCCGCAGCTGTTCCGATATGGTCATGCATATACGCTGCGGGATTCGAGTAGTCCCGCCCGGTGAACTCATACCCCGTCGCGGTGAAGATCGTACCGCCCGCGGTCAGGTAGTGCGAGTTGATGAACGACAAGTTGCCGAAGTTCGCCGTCGTCGCGACAGGCTGGGTGTTCAGCAAGGCGATGGACTCTCCGTTCTCCCGTCCGGTATGACATCCCATGCAGACGTTCGAGCTGCCTACGTCAGGGTACGTATAAGTCACCTGCGCTGCTAGCAGACTGCTGATGAACACATTGTAATTCGCCGCGATCGGTCCGGGATCGCGCATCCCGCCGACGTTGTCCGTATGGCAACCCCAGCAGTAGAGCAGTTCGGCCTGCCCGCCGGAAAGATGCGAGAAATTGTTCAGCGTATCCGGATAAGTGTCGCCGTTGGCATCGTATGTGGCCTGAGCGTTGGCGAAGTTCCGGAAGCCCGTTGACGTATGGCACCGCTGACATGCGCGGCGGCCCAGGTTGCCGGTGCTCCCGAAATTCTCTTTCCAATTATAGTGGATCCATCCGGGAGCATCGGCATCGAGAACGGCCGCAGTGTATGCATTTGCCGCATTTTCTTTCTTATTCAGGATGAATCCTCCGTGTGCCGATTTCGCCCATTGACGATTGATCGTGTTATCCGCCTTGTGGGGATTGTGGCAGTCCCGGCAAATGCCGGTATTCGCGTTGCCGGCGCCGCCGTCGTGGCTGGCCGAAGGTACGATCACATAGCCCTCGATGCCGCCGGTTCCCTCAACGAACTCAGTGATCCCGGGACTGCTGACCGTCGGTGTGGTTGAAAGGTCAAAATGCGTGTCCGGGATGATCTCCTCCACGCTTCCGTAGGAATTGATCGTCGTACCAGCCGTACTGTAAGGCGTATGGTATGCCTCATCATTGATCGCGCCGGTCGCCTTAAGGAGCTGGTGGCAGGAGGTGCAGGTCTTGAACTCCTCGGACCATGAGGCCGGCGCAACGGCGTCCTTCTCACCCAGCAGGATGAACGGATTGTGCCCATCATGGCAGGTTCTGCACTGGACAGCGCTTGCACCGGAGATATTCGGGAGCGAATCCAGCGCAGCAAAGTCACCGTACGTCGCAGTACCGCTCGTCAACGGCACATAGAGCTTAGCGCCTTCATCCGTGTGACACCGGGTACACTTCGCACGGATCACGCCGGAATCTCCCGCCGTTACATACGTATGTTCGTTTATGGATACGGCATGTTTAGATGCTTTGTAGTCATTGACTATGCTGTCGCCTTCCGGATGATACGCCAGATGACTATCGGGAAACGCGCTGCTGTGACACTGGCCGCATCGGTCAGCGTCCGGTTTCGCGTAGGGCAAGGGTCCGACGCCAAAGTGGTTCCCGCCGCCGCCATGACAGGCCTCGCAGCCGATGACCGGCCGATCGACTATGCCCAGAAGGGTGATACTGGTCTTTGTAAAGAACAGGGACAAGGTCTTGCCCTCGTTCAGCGGGTCATGGCATCCGGCGCAGGTAGCGTCCGTGAACTCAGCATAATCCGGAAAACCCGTGTTCATGGCCGAGACATACTGTTTGGTGAACGATATCCACGATTCATTGTTCCCATGCGGGCCGTTGATCCATCCCGCTGCCGTATGCGTGACCGTGGTATCCACGATTCCCGAATCGCCGAAAACGATATCGAACGATGCGGGATTCTTCTTGTCGCCATGGCAGTTGTAGCATTCCGTTACGCCTATGGCCGCTGTGCCGCCTGTCGACACACCGGCGCTTTCCTTGCTCGCACTGCCGCATCCCCCGATCACCGCGGAGACGAGCAGCAGCGCAACAAAAGCCAACATCAAATCGCTATGCGTTCTCCTTTTCATGGTCTATCCCTCCTTCATTGATTGGTTAGTAGTTGTCATGGCACTTGGCGCAGCTCCGGCCGTTGCTCTTCTTCTTATAGCTTTCCTTGACCTTGTCCCAGTTGCGCGGATGCGGATTGATCCGAAGGCCCGTCCGGGCGCTGTGACAGGTCTGGCAGATCTGGCCGTCGCTGTGGCAGGACTGGCAGGCCTGCAGGTTCCTTCGCGCTTCACGGCCGTGGTCTGATGACCAGGTATGCGTGGGGAGAAGGCCGCCGGGATGGCAGGTCTGGCACTGCGCGGTCGTGAACGTCGAGTGGGCCGGCCCCGGATTTGCCGTTTGCAGATTCGACCAGCCCTTACGGTGCGACAGGACCTTCAGGTCCTCGCCGCGGAACTTGGCGTGGCAGTCCGAGCAGTACTTCGCCGCGTGGCAGCGGTAGCAGGACTGGGGATTATCCAGCGCTTTGAGGGGATGGATCTCACGGAAATCGGTCCGGTGCGATCCCGGAGACGTGCCCGCCCCTACGATGTTCGTTTTCAGGTTCACATCGATCCCGCCGCCTTTGTGGCAGTCCAGGCAGAAGCTCTGCTGGTGGCAGGAAACGCAGTTCTTGTCCGGCCTGACGGAGAGCAGCCGGTGGCCGCGCACCCAGTCAGCGTCATGGTTCAGGGCGATGCCCTCCCCCTTGTGGCAGCTTCCGCATTCCTTGAGCGACATATCGGCGAAAGCATTGTGGTCCTGCTTCGGGGCGGAACGCGGCGCTGCTGTCTTCGGCGCATCCGGAGCGGCGGGTTTCGCGACCGGCACCGGCTTCGGTTCTGCCGCCGCCGGGGCGGTCTCTGCCGGTTTGGCCACCGGTGCCGCGGGAGCGGCTTCACCGGACCTGGCCTCGGGAACCGCAGCCGGCGCGGCAGGAGGTGCTTCAGCTGCCGCCTGCGCGAGCAGAGTGACCAGGGAGCCAGCCTGGGCAGTCGTGATCGCCGCGGCAAGAATGATCGCTGCTAAGACGAAGAGTCTCTTCATATATGACCCCCTTCCTTTAGAATTCGTAATCAAAGGTCGCCCTGCCCTTCATGTCCTTAGAGTAATTGGCGTTCACATTGTCCTCGACGCGCAGGGTTGCGGACATTTGCTTCGTGAAATTGTAGCGGGTCGCGGCCCAGTATTTCCTGGCGATCTCATCGCCCGTCATGGTGTCGCGCTGATATACATCGTAATCGATGCCTGCAGCGAGCTTGAGCCTCCTGAGATCACTGTACTCGGCGTAGGTCTTGATGCCGTTCAGGTCGCCGCCGTAGCCGCTCCGGGCGTCATAGAACACCCCGACGGTAAAGCTGTGGGACGGCCGCACGCGAAGGCCGATCTCGTACACCGTTGCGTCCCCGTCTTTGCCGTACTGCTCTTTGATCAGCCCTGCGCTCACGTCCAGCCAGGCCAGGGCCGCGTAGTCGGCCTTCAGGACGCCCTCTTTGTACTTGTCGACGGCGAACACAGAGAAGATCGAGGTCGTATCAAAGGTCGGATAGCTCTCGAAATACTCTGCGGTCAGCATCAGTTCCATCATCGGGAAATACTTGACCCCGCCAAGCACCTCGCTGAAGACCTGCGCAGTGAGATCGTAGCGGGTATTGGCGTACAGTTTCACGGAGTCAAGAAGGAATTGCCTGAAGTTCATGCCGACCATATCGCGTGCAACGTCGCTGTAGTCATACGCCCGATAGTAGCTCAGATCGAGATCGGTCTTTTTCAGCCCGACAAGGTACAGGGCCATGCCGGCGGCATAGGAATGGCTCGACAGCGTGCCTTTTTCGCCGAACTGGATATCCCTGCCGCCCATGAGCGTCACGCCGACCAGGCCCAGGTTATTGAAATCAGCCTGGACGCCGTCGACCAGGGAGCTGCCGGCTGACAGATTCACGAACTGGCGGCCGATCCTCATATCGACCGTGTCCGCGAAGCCCTTATAGTCCGCGTACAGGTAATAGAGCCTGTCATCGAATTTGCTGCTCCCGTCCGCGGGCTCCTTGAGGGCATAGGCGGCCCTGCCATATCCCTGCACGGACAGCTTATTGGCGCTATCGATGCCGTTCAGGGTGAACGAAAGGTACTCCGCCAGCTGCGCCTGTTTGCTTCCGTCCACGATGTCATTGTACCAGGAATATTGCGTTGAGCTCCGGCCCTTGACCTCGAGGGCGGTTGCCGTCTGAGCGACCCACAGGCCTGCAAGCAGCAGGCACAGTGCGATCAATACTCGTCTGGGTTGGCTCATGCTCTCTGCCTCCTTTCACGTAGAATCTGATCATTGCTCCGTGCTGTTTGCATAATTCCTCGAGACACATCGGCCACTAAACACTTTTGCTCACGTTGATCGCCGTTGCGGAACACCTGCTCTGTTACTCTGGTAAAGATACGTTTATCATATGCATCTTTTGTTACTGCATATGGTGCAATGGTCATGCCATGAGCCTATCGGCATAAGTCGTTGTAAAACCATAAGGTTAATTATGGCATTAAGAGACATCGCGGTCGACTGGGCAAATAGCCACTTTCGACCTGGTTTTTTAACCAGATTATAGTACGCAATGTCAATCCGCATAATTATGCACTGGACTGACCCCGCGTGCGCAATAAGTGCTCCTACCTGCGTTGTAGCATCCGTGGCGCATCCAGCATCGAATGGACGTATCGGAATATTTCACGCGGATTTGGCGAGAAAAGGCAGATACGCGGCTCTGAAACCGGTATTTTTTCCGGTGAGATCACCAATGGCTTAGGCGATTTGACCAGATCCAGGTGAGCACAATATCCGCTGCCTCTTCAGGCTGCCGCCATGTAGCCGGATTTATCGGGGGATTACTTGCAGGTACGAAAATTGCTTTACAAAGAAAGGAAGTGTGTCCGAGGACGCTGAGACTATGTCGAAGATATTACTGGTCGATGACGAAGCGCTTATTCTCTATTCCCTGTCCAAGACGCTCAGGCACTGCGGGGCGGACGTGACAACTGTCACCAACGGCACCGACGCACTCGGCGAGATACAGAAGAGTTCCTACGATATCTGTTTACTCGATGTACAGCTCCCCGATGCGAACGGCCTCGACCTCATGAAGACCATCCGGAAACTTTCACCGGCAACCGGGATCATCATCATGACGGCGAGCAGATTGACCGAAGAACAACAACGAACGATAAGCAGCCACGGCGGTCATTTTATTCCGAAGCCTTTCGACCTTGACCAGGTGCAGGCGATCGTAGCGAAACTTTCCAGCCACCCAGTCGCAGGCAGCGGTTTGTCTCGCACCTGACACCGTTCCGCTCCTACTCTTCCAGTCCGTATTTTTTCACCTGGTATCTCAGCGTGTCGTAGGTAATGTTCAGCAGTTTTGCCGCCTGCGCCTTGTTATGCTTCGTCCGTTCGAGCGCCTGGCGAATGAGGTCACGCTCCAGGTCCTCAAGGGATATGCCGGCCTCGGGCAGGACAAAGCGGCCGTCCGTGGAGCGGTCAACCGCGGGCTGCGCGCCGGTCATCGCTCTCGGCAGATTTTCAGCAAGGATATCCCCCGCGTTCCCGAGCACGACGAGCCGTTCCACGCAGTTTTTCAGTTCCCTGATGTTCCCGGGCCACGGATAGGCAGTCATGATCTTTTCAGCTGCCGGTGAAATCGACGTAATGCCTTTCTTGTTGTACCTCCTGCTGAACAAGGAGGTGAAATGCCGTGCCAGCAGCGGAATGTCCTCCTTTCGCTCCCGGAGCGAGGGCATGGTGACATGAAAACTGTTCAGCCGGTAGAACAGGTCGCTCCTGAATGCGCCATTCTTGACCTCCTCGGAAAGGTCCTTGTTCGTTGTCGCGATCACCGCGACGTTTACCGGGATGTTTTCCGCCCCCCCGATGTGCCTGACCTTTCGTTCCTCGAGGAAGCGCAGCAACTTGCTCTGGAGAGCGGGCTGCATTTCACCGACCTCGTCAAGCAGGATCACGCCCCCGTTCGCCAGCTCGAAAACACCCTTTTTGTCCGTTTTGGCATCGGTGAACGATCCTTTTTCATATCCGAAAAGCTCGCTTTCCAGCAGGTGTTCCGGCAGCGCCGCGCAATTGACGGCGATATACGGCCGTCTCCTGGCCTCCGCGGAATCCTGCAGCATGTTGTGAAAGTACCTGGCCATGAGCTCCTTGCCTGTCCCGCTTTCTCCCGTAATGAGAAGGCTCGACACGCGGGCGGCGGCCATTTTTTCCACCGTCGATCGCAGGTCCTTCATCGCGGCCGACACGCCGATCATCTCGCGATCGAACGATACCGCATGGACCTTTCTGAGATAGTCGACCTCCCGGGTCAGGTTCACCCGCTCGAGGATGTTGTGGAAAAGGATCTTCACTTCCTCGATATTGAACGGCTTGGTGAGGTAATCAACCGCGCCCAGCTTCATCGCCTTAACGGCCGTTTCGGCCGTATCGTCGGCGGTCAGCATGACGACCTGCGCAGGGAGCCTCTGCTCCACGATCTCCCGCAGGATGTCGATCCCGCTCCGACCCGGCAGACTGATATCGAGGAGCACGATATCGGGAAACCATGCCTTGATCTTATCCACAATGCCTTCGGCGCCGGTCTCCACGCGGACCTCGAATCCGCTGCTTTTCAGCGACCGGGAGAGCATCCGCCCGATGAGCTCATCGTCGTCGATCACGAGAATTCTGCCGTTAACCTTGATCACCTGGTGTTTCCTTTCCGCGGTTACAGGGGAGGGTCATGGTGAAGGTCGTTCCCCTCCCCCGTCTGCTTTCAATGGCGATCCCCCCTCCCTGCTCCTCGATCAACCGCTTGGATATGGCCAATCCCAGTCCGGTCCCCCCGGCCTTGGTCGTGAAAAAAGGCTGGAAGATCCTGTCCAGGACCGCGGCGTCGATTCCTTTCCCGGAATCGGAAATGGAAACGTTGACCGCGCACACGGCCTCATTGAAGGATGTCCTCAAGACCAGGGAGCCGTGTCCGGGCATGGCATCGACGGCATTCATGAGGAGGTTCATGAACACCTGCCTGAGCTGCATCGGATCGGCGATGATCTCGGGAAGGTCGGGGTCGAATTCCCGTACGAGATCGATCGTGCCGGAAGCGCCCTCACTGCGGGTGCCGTTCTGCATCACCAATTGAGCGGCAGCATCGAGAACGGAATTCACGTCGGTTTCCATGAAGTGAGGCCGGGGGGGCCGCGCGAAATTCAGCAGGCCCTTGATCAACCCGTCGATGCGCTTGATCTCACCGATGACCTTGAAGAGAACGCTCCGGTCCTCCTGCATGAGATAGGATTCAGCGGCAAGGGTCTCCATCGTTATCTTGATGCCCGCAAGAGGATTTTTTATCTCGTGCGCCAGCCCGGCGGCCAGTTCTCCGGTGGTCTTGAAATGCTCCGCCCGTTTAAGCATATCTTCAGCGCGTTTTCGCTCCGTCATGTCCCGGTCGATCGCCATGACATATTTGTGATCGTCGAACTCGAACATGCCGGCGCTGATCTCTACGGGGAACACCGTTCCGTCCTTTTTCACATGATTGATCTCGGCCGTCAGCCATTCTCCGTTCAACAACCGTTCGATCCGTTCGTGCGCCTGCACCGCCGCCTCGGGAGAGTCGATGTCCCGGATATTCATCGACGTGAGCTCCTTCACCGTAAAGCCGTGCATCTCCGCCGCGAACCGGTTGGCGGAAACGATCTTTCCCGCACTATCCCCTTCGGCATCGAGAATGAATATTGCGTCTCCCGCGCTTTCGAACAGCAGGCGGTAGCGGTGTTCGCTCTCCGTTATTTCCCTCAAACGATCGCGCAGCGCGCCTGCCATGTCATTGAAAGCCACAGCCAGATCCGCAAATTCACCCTTGAGCCCGGCAACGCGGAAATCCAGATCACCGGACTGCAAACGCTTGGTTGCAGAGAGAAGGATCTGTATCGGATTTGCAAAGCTGTAGAGTGTTGCGAAGCCGAATGCCGCGACCATCAGGGGGCCGCAAATGACGAGCGCGAATACAATGAGCTCCGACCGCCGCATGTCCTCCTGGGAGTGCTCGGTCCGTTCAGCGAGCATCTGGTTGGTCAGTATGATCATGGTGTTTATCTTGCTGATGATCGAATCTCCAATGACCGTCGCCTTTCCCCGCTCCAGCATAAACCGTCGATCATTCCTGTTGATCGCCAGAGTCTGTGTCAGCTGGTCATCGAACTGGCCTATCTGCTGCTGGAGATCGGATAATTGTTCAGCAACGCTCTCCGTATGATGACAATGAGAGCAGGCGGCGATCGCCGTCCCCATGCTGTTCACCCGTTCGATCATGACCTCGACGCTTTCCGGATGTTTCGTGCTTTGCGAATACAGATCTTCCTGGACCTGGTGAACATTCAGCAGAAGATGCTCCCGCTGGATCTCTACCTGGTGCAGCAAGATCACGTCATTCAGATTCTGAGAGATATCTTTGATGGAATAAATGAGGGCGCCGCCGCCTGCGGCTGCGATCAGGGTAAAAATACTGACTATGGCGAGGATCTTCTTTTTCATCGTGGATTGCGGCCGTACCGGGAGACCATGTGCTCGTGGATCATACGATATCTGTCAACTCGTGACTGTTCACGATCAGGATGAATCAGATGCTCGATTATACAGAAGATTGCATTAGGTGCCAACTTTTTCTTGCTTCAAGACATCAGACGTCCAATGAGCGCGGGCAAGGCGGTCTCCACATTCAGGACCCGCTCTCCCAGACTGACCGGGGTGAAGCCGATCGAGACCAGCTTCTCGACCTCGTAAGGAACGTATCCCCCTTCCGGTCCCACGGCAAGCGTTGCGGGAGTGCGGACGTCACGCGGACACGCAGCAGCGGCGCCGGGATGCGCCACGAGAGCCAGAGAATCCTTCATCATTCCCGGGAGCTCATCCTCTACAAAAGGCTTGAACCGTTCTCGAAGCAGCACTTCCGGCAATGACGTATCGCGGGACTGTTCGAGACCGAGCACCAGCTGCCGTCCGATCGCCTCGGTTTTCAGGAACGGCGTTTGCCAGTAGCTCTTTTCCACCCGCGCCGCATTGACGAGGACAATGCGCTTTACCCCCATGACCGCAAGGGCATGCAGGACGCGCCGGAGCACCTTGGGCCGCGGCAGGGCAAGAACGACCGTGAACGGAAGCTTGGCAGGCGGATCGCGGTCGAAGAGAACGTCCATCTCCAGGAGAGAGCTGTCCACCTGCGTCACCCTGCCCGTTCCGATACGTCCCCCCAGCATGCCGACGACCAGTTCGTCGCCGACTCCCGCGCGATGCACCTCGAGGACATGCCGGAGCCTGCGGCCCGTGATCCGCGTGCGTTCATCGGATATCATGTCATCGGGGAAGAGAAGAATGAGGTTCATGGCAATGGCGACCGTTGCGTCCGGTCGCGGGGAAATGGGTCGAGCGGCTTCACTAGGGATTCCTTCGTTATCCTGAATCGCCGTTCCTCGACGACCAGGCCCTCAACACGGACAACGTCCCCCCGTTGAAGGCGTTCGAATGCTCCATTCGCGGGGGAAGCGTCCTTATCCAGCCTCGTCGCAAGCCGTCTCCCCTCCTGCCCGCATAAGTAGAACTCCAGCTTGCCCTTTGACGCAAGCGGCTCGCTCACCACCCGGTAGCACCCGGGGCCGCAGACGTCCGCAAGCGACCGGGAATCTTTGCGCAGTATGAGATAGGAGAATTTCAACGAGTCCTTCCGCAGGCCCGTTGCTTCGTCAAGTTCCCGGACCGCGCCGGGCGGGTCCCAGTGGCGGTCCTCGTGGCACCAGTCCCTGGGATTCACCAGCGCGGGGCAGCGCCCCTGGACAAGGCAAGGCGCATACACCTGCGATCCCCCGTCCACGATCGCGTCCCTCACCATGAGCAGGTCACGAGACGTTTCCTGCAGGGCCGGCTCGATGATGATGCAGCTGCCATTCGTAGCAAGAAGTCGGGCCATGATATTTCTGACCAGCTCCGTGCGCTTCCTGATACGGTCCGTTTCCCGAAGGAATATCTCGTTCAGGACATTGGAGAGCACGATGATATCGAACGGTCCGCCTGAACGGTCCGCGATCGCCTTGATGCCGGACCTGACCGTTGTGAGCGTCGCGCGGTCGTCCGCTCCACCGCCCGCTTCCCGGAACAGGGCCTCGGCTTCCTTCAGGTTCTCGCCCACCTGGTCCACGGCGGTGAACTCGAGATGCTGCCCGCTCCCTCGCAGCCGGAAGAACTCCCGGATACCGAGGACGGACGTCCCGGGACCGGAGCCCAGGTCAAGGACCTTCAGCCGGTCCTTCTTGAGAAGGTCGGCGGGATGAAGGCAGAGCTCCCGGAGCGGCACGTGTATCTTGGCGAGGTTCGGCGGCAGGAAATAGGCAAGATATGCCCGACGGAGGCCCTGGTCGCGGAGGTAGGCGGGGGGAAGGTCATCGCGCTCCCGGGTGAGAAGGCGGGAAAGACGCGCCACGTCGTCCGCCAGGGAGGCAGGTGCACTGGGGGATGCTATTTTCCTCGGCCGGCCCATGATGGGCACATCATACCGTAGATGGCATCAAAAAGAAAGCACCACTCGGCGGCGCATCATGAGGTTCATCGAAACGGTCGGTAAGCGTCACGCCTCAGGGAACGGCCTATGCGCACGTGACTGCAGGTAGAGGGAAACGCTCCCGCAAACGAGGAACAGCACCACCCAGTCCCACGTAAAGGTAAGATAGACCGGTATGGACACGATGAGCAGCGCCAGCGCCGTTATGGAGGTGAATCCCTGGAACCGGAACAGGGCACCGGCGAGCGTCGCGATGAGCAGGAACGTCTGTATCTTCGTGATGTCGATGCTCCAGTCGGACACGCCCGGGATCGTGTGCCACTGGACCGAATAGTCAGGTATGACCGCGCGGTACCAGGAACCTTCTTCGGGAGACAGGGCCTTTACGAGACCCGGTGACCGCATCCAGGCAAAGGGAAGCCGGACACCGCCTCCCAGCACGATCATGAAGAACAGCGCCACGGACAGGAAGTTCACGGCGATCTGCGGCCACCTCCAGGGGACCTTCGTCAGGAGCAGGAAACCCCGGTGATATGCCAGGAGCACAAGGAGGCCGGCAAAAAGATACTGGTAGGGATGCTGCGGCAGGCCCATGCCCAGGTATCCGAACGCCAGGGCCGCGGATCCCAGTGCGAGAGGCCAGGCAGGATGGGGAGCGGATCCGGCCCTGCCACTCCCTCCTTCGAGCCTGTCGAGACGGTCTTCAAGACGCAGTATGCGTACGGCAAGCGTGTCCCGTTCGCTCGCTTCTGCCTTGTGCTCCTGCTGTTCGCTGTCCATTGCTCCCCTCCGTCAACGTGTTCCCCGCGTACCTTTTTATACGTACCTATTTATCATAGCATACTGGAGACCGGGAGCAAGCGCTATGCGCATCATCAAGCCGCTCCTCCGGTCATCGTGCGGAAAAAAATTAATAATTTGACAAAACCAATTACTATTGTAGAATAAGGGCAGATGCAGAAGTGTCCTGCTGTATGGCCCCTGCACGGAACACCCCGGCGGAACAGCGCGTCAACGCGGCACCGGATGCACGGTATTATCTATGCGTTCACATTCTTCCCGGAAATCCATCGTCGTCCTCGCCCTGGTCCTCTTCGTCTGCGCAGCCATAACCCCCGCTGCATTGTCCGCAGCAGCCAATGCCGACGCGCTGGCAGGAAGCTCTCCTTCGAACATCCTGCTTGCAGCCGCGGGATACGGCCTGGTGGTGCTCGTGCTGGTCGTCGCCATCATGACCATCCGAAGGGAAACCCGGCGGTCCCGGGAGCTCACGGACGCGCTGCAGGAGCATAAGGACCTCATCCAGATATTCACCGACGGCGTCGAGAATTCCGCGGTCTTCATGCTCGATCCCGGGGGGAGGGTCAGGAACTGGAACCCCGGCGCGGAGCGGCTCCACGGGTACAAGGCCCGGGATATCATCGGCAAGCCCTACGCGTTCCTCTACCCGAAGGATGACATCCAGACGGAAAAGGCGGAGACCGGGATCAAAATGGCGGGAGCGGAAGGACGCCATGAATCCGTCGGATGGCTCCTCCGCAAGAACGGATCGACATTCCACGCTCGCTCGATCATCAGGTCCCTGAAGGGCCCGCAGGGCGACCACCGCGGGTATTCCGTGGTCACGCGCGACATGACCGACATGAAGCAGGCGGAGGAACTGCTCAAGAAGCTCTCGCTGTCCGTGGAGCAGTCCGCCGACCTGGTGTTGATCACCGACCGGAACGGTAAAGTGGAGTACGTGAACAAGGCCGTCGAGGACGTGACGGGCTATACCCGCCAGGACTTCATGTCGCGCGGCATGGAGCTCCTGCAGTCCGAGCACCACAGCCCGAAGGCCTACCGGGAGATGTGGAACACCGTGCTCTCGGGCTTCTCGTTCCAGGCGGAGCTGACCATCAAGAAAAAGGGCGGCGAACAGGTGATCCTCGACGAGATCGTGACCCCCATTACCGATGCCCGGGGGGAGGTGACCCACGCGCTCTTCACCGCCAGCGACGTCACTCCCTTCAAGATCATGAAGGAAAAGCTCTTGTACCTCACCTCGTACGACGAGCTCACGGGACTGCCCAACCGGAGCCTCTTCGCCGAGCGGATGAACCGGGACCGGACCCGGGCCTCGAAAGGCAACGGGACCATGGCCATCCTCGCCATGGACATCGACCGGTTCAAGTACATCAACGAGATCTACGGGATCGAGGCGGGGAACAAGGTGCTCAAGCAGGTGGCGGAAAGCCTTTCCGTTTCCGTGAGCAAGAGCGACACCGTGTGCAGGTTGGGGAGCGACGAGTTCGGCATCATCCTGCACGACATCCAGAAGCCTTCCGACATCATCCTCTTCGTCAAGATGATCATGAAGAACGTCCCCCAGATCATCATGTCCGGCGGCGAGGAGATCTCCGTCACCATGGCCGTGGGCATCTCCATGTATCCAGACGACGGCAAGGATGCCCACACCCTCATGAAGAACGCCGACATCGCCCTCTCCAAGGCAAAGGGGCTGGGCAGGAACAATTACCAGTTCTACACCCAGGACATGAACGTGGGCGTTACCGAGCTCGTGTTCATGGAGCGGCGGCTCGTGGACGCCCTGAAGAACAAGGAGTACACCCTTACCTATCAGCCGTACTGCTACCTTTCATCGGGGCGCGTGGCGGGCACCGAAGCGCTGTTAAAGTGGAAGAACGAGGAATTCGGGCTCGTCTCACCGGTCAAGTTCATCCCGATGCTGGAAGAGACCGGAATGATCATCGACGTGGGCAAATGGGTGCTGCGGACGGCCTGCGAGCAGATCAGGCTCTGGGACAGCAGCAAGTATTCCCTCCCCATGTCCGTGAACCTGTCGGGTTCGCAGTTCCGGCACGAGTTCCTTGCTGAAATGGTGGAAACCACCATCAAGGAGTTCGGCATTGATCCCCGCAGCCTTACGCTGGAGATCACCGAAAGCATCTTCATGAAGGACCAGGAATTCGCGATCAGGGTCCTGAAGCGGCTCAAGAGCATCGGCGTTTCCATCGCCATCGACGACTTCGGGACCGGCTACTCGTCCCTCAGCTATCTGAAAAAATTCCCCGTGGACTTCGTCAAGATCGACCAGTCCTTCGTCAAGGACGTCGCCACGGACCCCGACGCGACGTCCCTGGTAACGGCCATCATCAATATGGCCCACAGCCTGAACCTCAAGACCATCGCCGAGGGCGTGGAGACCGAGGACCAGTGGAAGATCCTTCGCCTCTTGAAGTGCGACATGGCCCAGGGATATTATTTCAGCCCCGCCCTGCCCCCCCAGGACGTCGAGAAGTTCCTGCACGAATGACGGTCAGGGCTTTGGTCCCTTCCTCCTCCGGCGTCCAGCGGCCCTCCCCCCGGCTGGATATCCGATCACTTTTCTATCATGCAGCATGCTCGCCGCATACCCGAAAAATACCCCGGGAGGGTGATTGCTATTGGGACGCATTTCAACGATACTTTTGGTCAGAAACAAATTACCCGTGGTGCTTGTGCAAACGCACGGCAGCAGCAGGAGGCTGGTATGAGAGAGCTTATGGACAATAAAGAATCCCGGGCCTGGAGCCATATGAACATCGCCCAGGAGTATCGCTATTACTGCAAGCTCTTTGGCGACATGATCACCCGGACCCCCTGCCTGCTGAGGCGGAAAGAGCTCAATGGAAAGGAAGATTATGCCTGCGGGGGATGCAGCAAGGACACGATGATGAACAGCCGGCACAACCGTTTGAGCGCGCTGCGGGAGCGGAGTTGAACCAATCCGTCCCCTGATCGATGGTCAGGGAGCGAACAAGTGGAAAAGAAAGAGCGCCCCGGGCAACATCCCCGGGGCGCTTTATTTATTATTGGCAGAAGGCAGATCGGCGGCCGAACAACCGGAAGAAGAACTACCCGTCACGATGCACGGTCTCAGGCGAGAACGCAGGAAGACAGACCGCGACATATTCCGCACCCTCGGGCCACGGCGAGCTGTACCGGACCCACTCACCCTTGTTCGTGACCACAGCCTGTCCGGCATTGACCTCAATGACCTCACCCCTGGTCTCGACCCGCACCATGCCTTTGAGGACGACCGTATATTCGTCGAACTCCGGCGTCTGGCCCGGTTCGACCCAGCCGGAAGGGCTCTTCATGCAGGCGATGCTCACGTCCGCGGTGTTCGAGTTCACCCGGCCGATATACTCCTCGATGACCTTCGGTTTGTTACCCGCCGCCTGGATGATGGTCGCTGTCCTGATCGATCTCGTCATGGTCCGTTCCCTCCCCCGGTGTTCGCCGTGACTGTTGCCGCCGGTATTTTCTGCTCACGTACCCGGCCGCGAACGCCAGGGCCGGCAGCGCGATGACCGCCATGACCGATACCACCGACTGCCCCGCTCCGAGCCATTCTTCGGAAAAGAGCATCAGCAGGTCCTTCCGGTAAACGTATTGGTATCCCCATGATATCAGGAAGGGCAGGACCGCAAGGAAGACGACCAGCGCCGGCCGGAAGCGGCGACTGCCGTAGAAGCCTGCCAGGAACGGCAGTTGGACGAGGACCAGGACAATGCTCAACAGGAAGGACAGGACGATGATGACCCGGGGCGCGAGGCTCCCGTACTGCCAGACGATGATGCCGGCGAGGACGAGCGTGGCGGCAAGCTCGATGGTCCTTTTCCTGTCCTTCTTCCAACCCGTGCCCATGGTAATTCCGCCCCGTTACGCTTCCCGCACCAGACACTTCACGATCTCGCCGATGTACATGCGGTGGTAGTCCTTCTGGGGATACATATCGTTTATCTTCGGGTCCAGGAACCGCCCGGGGTCGATGTCCTGGGAGTAGATCTTTCTGCAGGCCAGCACCAGCCGGGCCTCGCTGAAGTAGATGATGCCATCCTCCTTCACCGGCGTGAGGCCCGCCTCCCTGACCTTGTCCGTATCCCTGCCGGAGTGAGTGCCGCAGTAGGTGAGCGCTGTGCGGTACCGCTCTTCAAAGAAGGTTAGTGTGAAATAGGCCGATCGTTCGGCAAAGTCGAAGGTATACCGCGTTGGCCGTATGAAACAGGTCGCCACCTTCCGCTCCCACAGGACGCCCAGCCCGCCCCAGCTCGCGGTCATGGTATTAAATCCAGGAATGAGCGAATTCTCCGCGGCTTTTTGCGGAGTGAGCGAGCGATTAGAATAACCTTCTTCCTTGAGGATCGAAGGTCCACTGCCGTTCGCACCTGGGACCTTCAACGACTCGTGCGACCCCGCGGTGATGAGCATCCAGTCCGAACCGATAAGTTTGAACGGATTATCGGTCAATTGCTCAGGTTTTGTTTCCTTGAATGCCATGGCTATCCCCTCCTGCGCCTAACGGTATACGGAATGGTACTACCCTCGATCCTTTCGCCCAACATGCCTGTTCTTGCGGAACGCTTGTTCTTTCGTTTTTCCTGTCATCTATGATACAATAAATCGTAGCATTTCGGACCTGCCCAACGCTATTTTTTTCGGAGCATGAAATCGTGAGCTCGTCACAAAAAAAGGTCTATAGGAACATGGTCGGCATCGGTATCCTCATGCTGATCGTTGCGGGCGCCGGCTCGTATGAGGCATTGTCCTCCCTCCTGGCAGCTATCGGACCACCGGGGTCTGCTGACAACGTCCTGTCCGGACCGGCATATCATGTGATCATCGCGGTTGCCCTGTGTTTCGTCGCAGCCCTCATCATCGCCCTTACCTCGTTGGTGTTCATCAGGAGGGAGTTCGAGCGACGACGCCGTACCGAGGAGAGGATGGGCCGGGTCCTCCAGACGGCTGAGCAGGCGGGGGATCTCATCACGATCCTGGAAAAACGCGGCCGCATAGAATATATCAACAAGGCCGTTGAGCTGATGACCGGTTATACGCAGAAGGAACTGCTGGGGAAACGCAGCAAGCCCTTGTTCCCCTGGTATGCCGATGAAAAGGTCGCCCAGAAGATGCGTGATGAGGTGCTTGCCGGCGATCCCTTCCGGGCAGTGCTCGCCTGCAGGACGAAGAGCGGAGAACAGTTCTTCATCCAGGAGCACGTCACGCCGCTCAAGGACAGCAGGGGGAACATCACGAGAATGCTCTCGACAGCGCGGGAGATCACGGTCCAGAAGAACCTGGAAGAGCGGCTCGACCACCTGGAGCGGCACGACGCGCTGACCGGGACCGCGAACAGGCGGGAGTTCGTCGAGCGGCTGCAGCAGGAGCTCACGGCTGCCCGGAAAAGCGGCCGCTCCGTATCCGTGCTGATCATGGACATCGACCGGTTCAAGTACATCAACGACATATTCGGCTACGAGATGGGAGACAAGGTCCTGTCCCGGGCCGCAGAACTGCTCCGCGCGGTGATCGGCGATCAGGCCCCGATGGCGCGCCTGGGAAGCGACGAGTTCGCCATCGCCCATGCAAGCGACGCCCAGAACGTTGACGCGGCCGGTCTCGCGAAAAAGGTCCGGGACACCATCGCGCGCGACATGCAGATCGGGGACCAGGAGATCATCGTGACCGTCACGATCGGAGTGGCCGTATCGCCGCACAACGGCGACGACGCGGAGACCCTGTTGAAGAACGCGGACATGGCGCTTTCCCGCGCGAAATCCCAGGGAAGGAACGCGGTCCAGTTCTTCAGCGCCGACATCAGCGAACGCATGTCCGACTTCTACTTCATGGAAAAACGTCTTTTCAGCGCGCTCAAGAACGACGAGTATCTCGTGAACTACCAGCCCTACTGCGACCTGTCCACGAAAAAGATCGCCGGCGCCGAGGCGCTCATCAGATGGAAGACCGCCGACCTCGGCGTGGTCTCCCCTTCAAAGTTCATCCCGACACTGGAGGACACTGGGTTGATCATCGACGTGGGCGAATGGGCCCTGCGGACGGCCTGCAAGCAGATCAAGGAGTGGAGCGGCAACGGGCGGACGTTCCCGGTCTCGGTGAACCTCTCGCTCATCCAGTTCCGGCACAAGTACCTCGTCGGCATGGTCGCCGACGCGATCAAAGAGCACAAACTCGACCCCCGCCATCTGACGCTCGAGGTCACCGAGAGCATATGCATCCACGACATGGACCTTACGATCGCGATCCTCAAAAAACTGAAGGACACGGGCGTCTCGATCTCCGTGGACGACTTCGGGACCGGCTATTCCTCGCTGAACTATATCAAGAAACTGCCCGTGGACAACCTCAAGATCGACATGTCCTTTATCCGGGACGTGGCGAAGGACCCCGATGCAGCCTCGATCGTCACGGCGATCACGGGCTTGGCGCGCAGTCTGAACCTCAAGACCATCGCGGAAGGCGTAGAGACCGAGGCGCAGAGGAACATCCTGCATCTGCTCCGGTGCGATATGGGACAGGGATTTTACTTCAGTCCGGCCGTATCGGCCGCGGAGTTCAAAAAACTGCTGGAGTAGGTCCAGCCTGACAAGGCTGGCAGGAAAACCGGATGAACGAATGGGCCGTTCCCTGCAGATCGGGAGAAGACCTTATCGCTTCGTACCGCTCATCGTCATGCCGGAGATGATCCGGTCCAGGAAGATCGTATACAGCACCGCGACCGGAATGCTCGCCAGCAACGCCCCGCCCATCAGCGCCCCCCAGTAAAAGACGTCGCCCCGCACCAGCTCCGTGGTCATGCCGATGCCGATCGTCTTTTTCGCCGAATCCTGGATGAACGCGAGCGCGTAAATGTACTCATGCGCCACGAGGGTAAAGGCGAAGACGACGACCGTGATGATGCCGGGCACGGACAGCGGCAGGAGGATCTTCACCATGGCGCCCGTCCTGCTGCACCCGTCCACGAGCGCCTGTTCCTCGATGTCCTTCGGGATCGACTTGAAGAAGCTCATCATCAGCCAGGTGCAGAATGGCACGGTGAAGGTCGGATAGACAATGACCAGGGACCAAAGGGAGTTCTGGAGGCCCAGAAGTGACACGACCCGGGAGAGCGGGATGAACAGGAGCGTCGGCGGCACGAGGTAGGTCAGAAAGATCCCGATCCCAACGCTCTCTCCCCATCTGCCCGCCAACCGTGACAGGCTCAGGGCGGCCGGCACCGCCAGCAGGACCGTGATCACCACCACCGCGGTCCCGACAAGGAACGTGTTCCCCAGGAATTTCATATACAGGGTCTGGTTGAACAGCAGGTCGAGATGCTCCAGCGTGATCGGTTCGTTCAGGAAGAAAGGATTGTTCGTCGGGCTGAAGAGGTCATGGCTCCGTTTGAACATGGTGACGAGCATCACGTAGAACGGCGCCGCTGAAAATATGATGAACGGGGTCAGCGCGCCGTAGATCCAGCTTTGGGCTATTACTTTTTTTAAGGTATTTCCCATACGCTCTATATTAGCTCAGGAGTGAACGACCCTGCCTCCTGCCTCCTGCCTCCTGCTTTACCCTTTACCCTTTACCCTTTACCCTTGCCCCTCTGCTTGATCACGTCACCACCGCCTTCTTCGCGATCCGCAGAACGACCGCTGCGACGCCCGCGAGCACCGGGAAAAAGAACAGGGAGATGGCAGCCCCCTGGGCAAGGTCTCCGCCCTGGATCCCCTTCAGAAAGGCAAAGCTCGCCAGGACCTGGGTGCTGTGGTCCGGCGGTCCTCCTTTGGTCAGGACCCATACGACGGTCATGTCGGTGAAGGTGAACAGAGTGGAGAAGAGAACGGTCACGCTGATGACCGGCAGCAACAGCGGCAGGACAATGTGGAAGAGCCTGCGATAGTACCCGGCGCCGTCCACCTGGGCGGCCTCGATGATCTCCCGCGGAATGGAGTTCATGCCCGCGATGCGGATCATCGTCGCCAGGGGCAGAAGCCGCCAGACGTGCACCAGGATGACCGAAGCCATGGCCAGGCCGGGTTGGCCGAGCCAGTACATGTTGCTCATGGGACCCAGCAGCGCGTGGGGCTTCCCGAGCAGCCCCCAGGTCCGCAGGAGCCAGTCGAGGGGGCTGAACACGGAATCGAGGAACCAGAGATAGCCGATGGTCCCCAGCGCGATCGGCGCGGTCCAGGGCATCATGATCAGGAACCGGATGAGCCACTTGGCGCGGAACTGCCGCGTCAGAAGTTCAGACAACATGTTCGAGAGTATCAGTACCAGGCCGATCGAGATGAAGGTGAAGATAAAGGTATTCAGGAGCGACTTACGAAACACCGGGTCGCCGAGCACGGCCGTGAAATTTCCGAATCCGGTCATGTGGAAATCCGGATTGCCCACCGTCACGTTGCTGAAGCTGTACACGAACGCCATGGCGAACGGAAAACCGACCATCAGGACCATGTACACCGCCACCGGGGACAGCAGCAGCGGAGCGAGGAATGTCTCCCGTTCGAACAACCGGCGCGTGCTCATGGGCGGACCCTTTCGCCGGTCCTCAGGTCGAACCTCCTGAGATCGCGGTTGCTCACGGCAAAGTCGCGTTCCTCCCCCTCGGCAATGGGGGTGCGGAAGAACAGGTTCGCGATCACCTTGGTGCCTCCAATGGTGCCGTAGACGAGCCGGTGCGAGCCCAGGTCCTCCACCCGCTCGACGATGAACCGCAAGCGCATGCTTTCCTCCGCCGGGACCGCCTCGGCAGGAAGCAGCGCCTCGGGCCGGAAGCCGATGACCACTCCTTCCCGCTCGAGAAAGTTCATCGGCGGTATGCCGACGAATCCCGCGACAAAGGTGTTGGCCGGATCGTGATAGATCGCCTCCGGCGTACCGATCTGGCGGATCGTCCCATCGTGCATCACCGCGATCCGGTCGCCCAGGCCCATGGCCTCGGCCTGGTCGTGCGTGACGTAGATCGTGGTCACGTTGATCTCGCGCTGGAAGAGCTTCAGCTCCTCGCGCGCCGTGTGGCGCACCTTGGCATCGAGGTTGGACAGAGGCTCGTCCATGAGCAGCACCTTCGGCTTCCGGACCAGCGCCCGGGCGATGGCCACGCGCTGGCGCTCACCGCCCGAGATCTGCGAAGGCATGCGGTCGAGCAGGTGGCCGATGCCGAGGAGACCGGCGGCCCACTCCGCCTTCTTTTGCATCTCGGCCTTCGGCATCTTCTCGACCGAAAGCGGGAACGAGATGTTTCCGAACACGGTCTTGTGCGGATAGAGGGCGTAGCTCTGGAACACCATGGCGATGCCCCGCTCGCGCGGGGCAAGATCGTTCACGTCTGCGCCGTCAATGACAATGCGGCCGCCCGTAGGCTCCTCGAGGCCCGCCACGAGCCGCATCAGCGTGGTCTTGCCGCTCCCCGAGGGTCCGAGGAGCGCCAGGAACTCGCCGTCCTTGATCTCCAGGTCGATCCCGTCGACGGCCTTGACACCGCCGAAGTGCTTCTTGATGCCGATGAGCTGTACGTTCGCCATAGTTTGGTTGATGATGTCCCGATAAAGCGATTATCACCACAGAGGCACAGAGGGCACAGAGAACGGCCCTAGACACAGATAACGACGGATTACATTCCTGAAAAAACATGATCAGGCAATCGTCTGATCATGCCTCTTCATAGCCTTTCTCAGTGTACATCGGTGTCAAAGAATTTCCCGTCTTTCTCTGTGTCTCTGTGCCTCTGTGGTGAATGTGGTTTCACTCTCCGACCTTTATCCCTTCCGCAGCAGCCCCTGCGCCCGCCACTTGTCGAAGACCTTCTTGCATTCGGCGGCCGCCTGCTTCACGGACTCCTCGGCGCTCTGCTTGCCCTGCGCCACGCGCGCGAACATGCCCGGCAGCACGTAGGTGCCGAAGATCTCTCCCTCGGCCGGATTCGCTGTTCCCGGGTAGCCTACGTTGGTGCTCCACTTCTCCGCGTCCTTGAGCGGCATGAGCTTGTCCGTCCGCTCGCCCGGGAGCGCGTAGGGGTCGTTGCTGAACCAGGCGTTGTGCAGGTCCCGGAGGGTCTTTGCGTTCGCGACGGCCGGATAGCCGCGGTCGCCGCCCGGCAGCGCGGTGCCGAAGAAGGCCGGCGAGTTGTAGAGCTTGCTCTCCCACATGGCGCGGTCGTAGTTCGCGGTCCGGTCGAGCAGGAACTGCTTCGCCAGATCGGCGTTCTTTTCGGCGGACTTCGGAACGACGGCGATGTAGATCACATGCTCGCAGGCCATGGCCGTTCCACGCGGCCCCTTGAGCGCCGGCGTGAAAAAGACGTCCTTGGCCACCTCGGGGACGTCCTTCTGGGCGGAACGGTAGGCCGAGATGGAGTTCAGGATATACGACGCCTTGCCCGCGAGGAGCAGCTGGTTGTTCGACGCCGCTGTCCAGCCGAAGACTTCGGGCGTGAGGGTCTGCTTGTACAGCTCGGCCATGAACTTCACCGCCTCGACGGTATTCTTGTTGTCCAGGATCACGTTCTCATTCTCGTCCTGGATCGAGGAGTCGAAGGACCACAGCAGCGTGCGCTCCGCCATGTTCGTGTCCAGCTCCTGGGAGAAGCCGATGCCCACCTGGACGCCCTGCTCGTTCTTGATCTTGGCGCCGTAGGTCAGCAGGTCCGCCCAGGTTTCCGGCCCGTTGGGTTTGCCCGCCTTTTCCCAGAGGGACTTGCGGTAATCGCCGGGATCGATGGTCCACCCGTGGCAGAAACCATAGTATTTCTTCGTGTAGGGATTGTACGTGCTTCGCGTGGCGAACGGCGCCTGCTTGCCGAACCGTTTGACCGCCTCCTGGTTCAGGTCGGTCAGGTCCATGACGCTGGGTTCGAAATCCGACGGCGGATCGATGAACTCGACGATATCGTGGCCCTTCCCCGCCGCGACCTCCGCCGCAAAGGTGCTCTTGAGATCGGCAAGGCCGATGTGGTCCACGGTCACGTCGACATTGTTCTTCTCGCCCCACTGCTTGGCGTACTGGTCGTACCATTTATCGTGGCTCGGGACGAAATGGCTCCACTGGAGGATCCTGAGGGTCCGCTTGCCGGACGTCTGTGCGAAGACCGTGTCGAGGAGTGCCGGGCCGGCTGCCAAGCTCGCCGCCCCAATGCCTGCATGTTTGAGAAAATCCCGTCGTGTATAACGCTTTTTCATGACTGCCTCCCTTGATGCGTGGATTTGACGAAGGATAAAGCCGGATTATGTGATCGCAGGCCAATCGCGCAGAGACGACGGGCCGCGCTCGCTGCTTGGCGTCGGAAGGAAAGGAACAATGGGAACATGGGAACTGCAGATGTTCTGCTGCAACGGCTGGACATGGTGTCCTCCCCAGCTATTGTACGATAACACAATAACCGGCGGTACGCAAGGCAAGGCAGATAGGAAACTCGGTTAACGACGAGTTGAGCCCCGCGCAGTAGAGCGCGGGACTCGAACGACTGGTTATCGCAATATCATGTGATCCAATGGTCGTCAGGCTAGTAATGCTATTTTAGCCTTTCCCGATCATACCAATCACATGGCCTAATATTGCTTGTTATTACACCGGCAACGACTTTCACTGTTATTGGTTTGTGTGATTTACATTTCGCACTTTGCCCGCATTTAATGAATTCAGAATAGTATGCTTTGTAACCCTCTAGGCTCGTCGCATGGCTAGTCATTGCATAAACATGATAATCACCCACGGGAACTCGAAACCAGAATTTGTTTGGGAAGTCTTTATCTGTAAGGGGAGTCATGTAAATCTTAGAAGTTGACTTGTTCAAAGCGTAGATCTTTATACCGCCCGGAATATCTTCAGACGGATAGCAAACGCTTCCTTCGATGGAACCGGTGACTTCGTTTGGGAGTACTTCTGAAATAGCCTCTTTTGCTGTTGGTGGAGAACCACTGACATTAAGGCTATACATCGATATGATGGCAATTACTATGGCAACTACTAAAACTGCCCTTTCATTAGTCAGTAAGATCATATGGCGTTCTCAAAAGTCGACGGAAGTGACGCGGTTGATAACCAGTGATTATCTAGTTAGGGGCTAAGTCGGAAACAACGTAATTTCGGTATTAGCGACTTTAGCAAGAATGATGCCCTAACTCTGTATTTGTGAAAACTAGTATATGTTATGGCATGCGGGGTGTCAATGTAACCAGTAGAGCTTCCAGAGACATACCGGCGCGCCTGCCGTAGATGACGGAGCTGCAGTAGATATCCTTACACCAGGCTCTTCGAAACTACTTCATACACGTCCTTCGACAGCTTGGGGGCCGCCAGGATGCGCTCGAGCTCCTTCTTCATCATCACCTGCCGTTTCGCGTCGTACCGCTTCCATATGGTGAACGACGAGACCAGCCGGGCGGCGATCTGGGGGTTCATCGGATCGATGGCGAGGACGTGGTCGGCGATGAACGCGTACCCGGCGCCGGATGGTTCGTGGAACCGCACGGAGTTGGACGAGAACGCGCCGATGAGCGCCCGCACCTTGTTCGGGTTCTTGAGGGTAAATACCGGGTGCTTCGTAAGCGCCTTGACCTTGTCCAGCGTCCCCGGCAGGCGCGAGGTCGCCTGGATCGCCAGCCATTTGTCCATCACCAGGGTATCGTTCTTCCAAGTTTCAAAGAACGAAGCAAGCGCCTCTTCCCGCTCCGGGCACTCGTTGTTCGCGATGTTCGCCAGCGCGGAGACAACGTCAGTCATGTTCCCGCCGTTCCGGTACTGGTCCATGCACAATTGTCGGACGTCCTCATCTTCCAGTTCAGCGAGATAGCCGAGGCAGGTATTCTTGAGGCTTCGTTTGCCCATCGATGCCTGGTCGACCCGGTACGGTCCGGTGTCCTTGTTGGCGCGATAGACGGACAGGAATGAGCTTTTCAGTATTTCGGCAAGGACCTGCTGGACGAATGTCCTGGCCTCGTGGATGGCATCGGGATCGACAACGCCCATGAAGTCGGCAAGGTACGTTTCCGAGGGAAGCGACAGGGCAAATGCCTGGAAGGCCTTGTCGTCCATATCACTTTCGAGCGTCTTCCGGAAGGCGTCGATGAACAGGTTGTCCAGGGCAAGCGGCCTCCCCGCCTGGTGGTCCTTTGCAAGGTCGAGAAGAAGCTTCACCGCAAGCTGCTGGCCCGCGTCCCAGCGGTTGAAGGGATCGCTGTCGTTCGCCATGAGGAACAGCCGCTCGTCGTCGGTCAGGTCCAGTTTCACCTTCACCGGAGCGGAGAATCCGCGGAGGATGGACGGAACGGGTTCTTCAGAGATATCGGTGAAGACGAAGGTCTCCTCGGCCTTTCTCAATTGCAGTACTATTGTCCCCTCACGGCTCTGCGTCACCCCCCCTAAGCCCCCCCTTGGCAAGGGGGGGGATGGGGGGGTAGGTTGGCTCAGCATGATCTCTTTCCCATCCTTGCCCAGGATTCCCAAGGCAACAGGGATATGGAACGGCTTCTTCACGGGCTGTCCGGGCGTGGGAGGGCAACTCTGTTGTATCGTGACCGTGTACGTCCTTGCCTGCTTGTCATACGTCCGGGCGATATGCACCTCGGGCGTTCCCGCCTGGGTGTACCACAGCCTGAACTGCGTGAGGTCGGCCCCGTTCGCGTCCTCCATCGCCTTCACGAAGTCATCGGTCGTGACCGCCTGTCCGTCGTGTCGCGAGAAGTAGAGGTCGGTCCCTTTCCGGAAGCCCGCTGGCCCCAGCAGGGTCCGCATCATGCGGATCACCTCGGCGCCCTTGTTGTACACCGTCATGGTGTAGAAGTTGTTGATCTCCACGTAGGAATCGGGCCGCACCGGATGCGCCATCGGCCCGGCGTCCTCGCGGAACTGATGGGTGCGCAGGAGGTTCGCGTCGCCGATGCGCTCCACGCCCCGCGACATCATGTCCTCCATGAACTGCTGGTCCCGGAAGACCGTGAACCCTTCCTTGAGCGACAGCTGGAACCAGTCCCGGCAGGTGACCCGGTCTCCGGACCAGTTGTGGAAATATTCGTGGGCAACGACGCCCATGATGCCCTGGAAGTCGCTGTCCGTGGCCGTCTTCCCGTCGGCCAGGACGTACTTGGAGTTGAAGATGTTCAGGCCCTTGTTCTCCATGGCGCCCATGTTGAAGTCGTCGGTCGCCACGATCATGAACAGGTCCAGGTCGTACTCCCTGCCGTACGCCTCCTCGTCCCACTTCATGGCCTTCTTGAGCGAATCCATGGCGTGGCCGCACTTTTCCCTGTTATGGTGCTGAACATAGATATGGAGGGACACCTGCCTCCCCGACATCGTGGTAAATCGGTCCTCGATGACCGACAGGTCCCCTGCCACAAGGGCGAAAAGGTAGGCCGGCTTGGGGAATGGGTCGTGCCAGGCGACAAAATGCCTGCCGTCCTGCGCGTCCCCGCGCCTGATCGGGTTCCCGTTGGACAGGAGGACGGGATATTTCTTCTTATCCGCGACGATGGTGGTCATGAACCGCGCCAGCACGTCGGGCCGGTCGGGATAGTAGGTGATCTTGCGGAACCCCTCCGCCTCGCACTGGGTGCAGAACATGCCGCCTGCATGATAGAGACCTGAAAGCTCGGTGTTGGCGGCGGGACCACACTCCGTTTCGATCTCGAGCACGAACCGGTCGGGAACCGGCAGGATCGTGAGTGTCTCGCCCTCGATCTTATAGTGTTGTTCGTCCAGCAACTGGCCGTCCAGCTTCATGCCGAGCAGCTTCAGGTCCCTGCCGAAGAGCACGAGCGGGTGGATGCCTTCACACCGGTCGTGGCTGCAGACCACGGTGAGAAGCGACTTGACCGTTGTTCTCGATTCGTCGAGGTCGAATTGCAGATTGACGGTCTCGATGCGATAGTCCGGCGGACGGTAGTCCTTGAGGTGGGTTGTTTTGGGTGCGCCGGCCGGTTCAAGATGTGACATATGTATCGCCTCGCTGAAGTGAAGTGCCTAACTTCCGGCATAGGGCTTTGTTCTAACTCTGCGCCCACCGCGTGCACTGCGGGAGACGCTCGTTTGGTTCCAAATTGTCAGGGGTAAGATTAAAAAAAGATCATGTAAATGGTTTTTACCAGGAATTTCTCCGTGCCTCAGTGTCTCCGTGGTGGCGTTTGGTCTTCGCCTTTGACTCGTGGCTATTATAACAGGACGTCGAGCAGGGTAAAGAGGAAGATCGTGACGCTGATATACCCGTTCATGTTGAAGAAGGCGATGTTGAGCTTCGAAAGGTCGTCCTCCTTCACCAGCGAATGCTCGTACACGATCAATCCCAATGCGATAAGCACACCCAGGAGAAAGGTCATACCGACCGGCAGGAGCGTGTATATCCAGAACAAGCAGATCATGGTCACGAGATGCGCCAGCCGGGAGATCAGGAGCGCGGTCTTTACGCCGAAGCGCTGGGGGACCGAATGGAGGCTGGCTGTCCGGTCGAACTCCCTGTCCTGCAGCGCGTAGAGGATATCGAAGCCCACGAGCCAGGACAGCACGGCAAGGCCCAACACCAGCGCCGGGAATTCGAACCTGCCGGTCACGGCGATCCAGGCGCCCAGGGGCGCACCGGCAATGGCAAGGCCAAGAAAGGCGTGCGATAGAAAGGTGAAGCGCTTGGTGTAGGAATAGAAGAACACGATGGCGAGGGCCAGGGGAGCAAGCGTGAACGACAACGGGTTCAGCATGTACGCTGCCAATACCAGAAGCGCTGACGAAACGATGATGAAGACGAGCACCTGCGCCGGCGTCACGAGACCCAGGGGCAGAGCGCGGGTCTTCGTCCGCGGGTTCTCCGCGTCGATGTCCCGGTCAGCCCACCGGTTGAAGCCCATGGCGGCCGACCGCGCGCCGACCATGGCCACGGCGATCCAGAATGTCTGCCGCAGCGAGGGCAGCTCGCCCAGCGCCAGGAGCGCGCCCGTGAAGGCGAAGGGCAGGGCGAAGATGGTGTGCTCGAACTTGATCATCTCGAGGATGATCTTGATCCTGTCCAGCATGGCATTATCCCTTCAATCCGTTAACCACAGAGGCACAGAGACACAGAGAAGATCAAAACCATAATTTTATAATGCGGTCTATCGATAACAACAACGGCGAAGAGCGGCTCAAAGAGCAAGCCTTTTAATACCATCCTTCAATGTCGCTGCATGAAAATTGATAAGGAGCCCGATCTTCAATCCAGACAGCCTGAGATAGGTCAGAAGCTGTGCTTCATGTATGGGCAGTATTCTTTCGACACACTTTAGCTCCACCACGACTTTACTATCAGCAACCACATCCATACGATAGCCGCAGTCCAGCTTGATCTCTTTATATATAAGAGGAAGTGCTTTCTGGCGCTCAATAGGAACACCGTTCTTATCCAACTCGTAACAATAGCATTCGTCATAGGCAGACTCCAGCAAGCCGGGTCCTAGATGCCGGTGCACCTCAATACCGCAGGCAATGAGCTTTTCCGTCAATTCTTTATGGAAATATACGGTTCCCTCTGTGTCTCTGTGCCTCTGTGGTGGATTATTCATAATGGTGCCTCACTTCACCTGCGCCGCCCGCTTCCTCCCCCACTCCTCGATCTTCGCCTTGATCTCCGGCATGACCTTCTGCGTCGCCTCGATGCCGGCTATCATGCATCGCTTCTTCTGGGTAAAGTCCAGCATGCCAACGTCGCCGACCTTCGGCGAGATCAGCACATCGGCCTCCTTCTTTCTGGTCTTCGCGTTCTCGGCGCCCATGATCGTGATGGATTGCAGCATCACGTCAAGCACATTGGTGATATTGAAGTTGAACACATTCTCGCTGATATCAACCGCTATCACCATGTCCGCGCCTTTTTCCCGGGCCACGGACACCGGGATATTATCGATCACCCCTCCGTCGACGAGCATTTTCCCCTGGTGGTCCACCGGGGGGAAAACACCCGGGATGGCGCTGCTCGCCCGAACGGCCCTTGCGACGGACCCCTTGTCCAGGATGACCCGCGTTCCGCGGTTCAGGTCCGTGGCAACAGCGGCGAAGGGGATCTTGAGGTTCTCGATGTTGGCAACAGGCACCTTGCTCTTGACGAACTCCTCGAGTTTGTCGCCCTTGGCCGCGCCCATGCCGGTGAACGCGGTGAACATCCCGTAGTCGAAGAGATTATCCTTCTCCAGCAGGAAGGCCGTCCACTCAAGCTCCATGCTGTTCATATCGTTGGCATAAATGGCGCCGATGAGACTGCCCACGCTGGTACCCACGATCAGGTCGATCGGGATCTTCTCCTGTTCCAGCGCGCGGATCACCCCGACATGCGCGAAGCCCCGCGCCGCTCCCCCGCCGAGAACCAGAGCGATCTTCGGTTTCGGCAGCTCGCCTGTCGGCGGGACGACCGGGCCCTCAACGGTCTGGCAGGAAAAGAGCAACAAAGTTAACAGGAAATAAATTGAGTGTCCTCGTTTCATACCATTGCCTCCGCTCGACAAGATGACAAAAAGAATTCAACGCTGAAAGCACTAAGATAAGGAACTATGATCAGCGCTGTTGAATCTACATATCTTTTCATATTTCTTCAGCGTAAATCTGCGTTGAATGGTATTCTGTCAGTTGTCTGTTGTCTCCTATCTACTTTTCCAGCATCCCCGCCACTTCCCCGTACAGCTTCTTCGTGAGTTCCTCATACGACATATTCCCCGGATACAGCGGCTTGCCGAAAGCGACTCTCACCTTCCCGGGCCGCGGGAAGAGCTGCCCCGGCCGCATCATCTCGAAGGTCCCGGTGATGGCGACCGGCACGAGCGGCACGTTCAGCTCCTTCGCGATGATGGCCACGCCCTTCTTGAACTCCTTGATCTTGCCGTCGCGCGACCGGCTTCCCTCGGGGAACACGCACAGGACCTTGCCCTGCCTCAGGACGTAGGCCGAGAGCTGCAGCGCGTTGAACAGCTTCGCCTCCATGTCCACGGGGATCACCTGGGTCAATTTCGCCAGGCGCGACGAGACCGGGCCGCCGAAGAACTTGGTGTCGCCGAGACCGAAGAGCTGCTTGCCGACGCCTAACGGCATTGCGGCGACCAGGGAGAATGCGTCGGCCATGCTCGAATGGTTCGGCGTGATCATGTACGGCCCCTTCGGCGGCAGGTTCTCCGTCCCCCGGAAGGTCAGTCTTCCATAGATCCTGAAAAAAAGCTTCAGGAACAGCATCAGCATGCCCCAGCCGAGCACGCAGAGAGGGCTCCGTTCGGTCCGCACCAGGGCCTTTGCGTCCTCCGACGGCTCCTGCCGCAGGATATCCGACCAGGACATGCGCACGTGCATTCCGGTGGCTTTCCCGGTCCCCGATTCCAGAAGGTCCTGCATCTTGAGCACGACCTCCCTCACGGTGAACACCTCCGACCCGAACGTATCGGGGAGGCCGATGCCGAAGGTCTGCTCGAGACTGACTACCAGCTCGACGCGGGAGAGGGAATCCAGCCCCAGATCGATCTCGAGACTGTCATCGGGAACAATATGCTTTTTGACCGAGAACGGCGCAAGGCAGGCGAGCACCTTTTTTCCCGGATCGCTCGCGAGCAGTTCCGCGTCCTCATCGTGCACCGTCTTTTCGGCGCGTTCTCCGCCCGCGAGATAGAGGTCCTTGACCATGGTACGCTTCAGTTTCCCCAACCGCGTGACCGGCAGCGGGTCTTTGAAGATCTTGAGTCCCGATATGCGTTTGTAGGGAGCGAGGTCCCGGGCGAGGTCCTCGATCTCGAATGCGATGGTCTCCCGCGCGTTCGCGATGTTCATCTTCCGGAGATAGTCGAAGTCCGGCACCACCGCGGCCTCAAGCCCCCGGTCCGTCTGGACCATGCAGATCTCCTTGATGGAGGGCAGCTGTTTGTAGAACTTCTCAAGCTCGTCAGGGAAGATCTTCTTGCCTGTGGACAGGACGATCATCTCCTTGGACCTGCCGGTGATGAAGAAGTAGCCGTCCTTGTCCTTGTATCCCAGGTCGCCGGTATAGAACCAGCCGCCCCGGATGACCTCCGCCGTCGCGCCGGGCTTCTTGTAATAGCCAAGCATGACGTTCGGCCCCTTGATGGCGATCTCTCCCATGCCCGTGGCATCGGGGTCCGAGATCCTGACCTCGACGTCCGGTATCGGCACGCCGATGGACCCTGCCTTCTGCCTGCCGACGGGATTGAACGTCGCGGCCGGCGACGTCTCGGTGAGCCCGTATGCTTCGATCACCATGAACCCGAGGTTCGTCATGTCCGTATAGACGTCCGGGTCGAGGCGTGCGCCCCCGCTGGCAAAGAGCCGGAACCGCGGTCCGAACTTCGCGTGGACCGTGCCGAAGAGCGCCTTGCCGATGTTGACCCCGAAGGCCTTGCGGACAATGCTGCTCAGCCCGAGGAAGAACTTCACCAGCAGCCGCAGCGGCAGCGGGCTCTTTTCGATCTTCTCGAAGATGGCTCGCCGCAGGGCGTTCATGAGCTGCGGCACCGCCACCATGACGCTCACCCCGGACTCCTGCATGCAGGCGATGATATCGGGGCCCTTGAGGCTGTTCAGGATCGTCATCGTGGCGCCAAGCGAGAACGTCAGCAGCATGCAGGCCATGGCCGGGTAGGTATGATGGAGCGGAAGCAGGCAGAGAAGGTTGTCCGTCTGATACACGATGTCGAGCTTGATGGCGCTGGAACAGTTCGCCGTCAGATTGCCGTGCGAGAGCATCACACCCTTGGGGTCGCCCGTGGTGCCGGACGTATAGAGGATCGCGGCGAGGTCATTGTCGCGCGGCGGAGGCGGCAGAGAAGCTCCCGGATGGGCCCTCATCATGTCGCTGAATAGCACGCCATCCCCGGCGTCGAAAGAGATGATCGTGATGGCCCCGCCTGTCTGGACCTTCTGCCTCGTCGCAGCGGAAACGCACAGGGCCTTTGACTCGGAGTTCACGAGCAGGACGGCAACCTCCTTGTCCGTGAGCTGGGCGTCCATGGGCACGGCGACCGCCCCCAGCGAGGTGATGGCGAGATACGCGAAGACCCACTCGGGGCGGTTCTCGGAAAGGATCGCCACCCGGTCGCCCTTGGCGATGCCCCGCTGGGACAGGGCGCGTGCAACGGAGGCGACGGTCTGGATGAGTTCAGTGTAGGTGTATCTCCGGTACTGGTCCCCCTCCTTGAACTGGATGGCGACATGGTCGGGATAGTTCTTTGCCGATGCCTGTACCTTCGTGAGGATCATAGGCTTTCTCGCTTTTTCAGAGGATGGGATTTAGCTCCCAAAGAATCAAATACAAATACGATGAAGAGTAAAATGTTTTTTTGCCACAAAGGCACCAAGACACAAAGTAAGGCATTAACAATAAGGTTGCCAGATCTTCCGGTGCATTATTTTTCTTCGTGTCTTTGAGTCTTAGTGGCAGATTTGATTCCAGCTTGTCCAGATTAAGAACGTGGGAACAGGATACAATGGAGGGGATGCCGTGTCAATTGCGGATTTCGGATTGCGGATTGAAAGGCAACCAAACATTGTCAATTGCGGAATATGATAAAGGAACCACAGAGACACAGAAGCACAGAGAAAACCTTCTTTACCGTAGAGGACGCCGAGGAAATCACGATAGGACAGGTAGCGGGTTGATCGCAAAGCAGGTTTTATTCCGCAATCCGCAATCCGCAATCAAACCCTTCCCCACTCCTCCACCGCCGCCACTAGGCCTTCCACGACCATGGCCATGCGGTTGTAGTCGAGCGTATCGGGCAGGTCCGACGGAGAATGATAATTCGGATTCCGGTAGAACGCCGTGTCCGTGACCATGAAGGCGGGGTAGCCGAACTTCCCGAAGGACCAGTGGTCGGAAAAATCAATGCCCACGACGATCGCCGGCGCGTTCAACGTGATAAGCGGCAGGTCCGTGGCCTTCCGGAAGCCCCCGGCGATCTGCATGGTGAACTTCTTCGACTTCCGGTTGCCCACCATGGCGATGTAGTTGCCGATCTTCGGGAACCTGAGCTTCATGAACGGGATCGGGTAGTGCTGGGAGCCGGGGCGGTCGCTGAAATAACCTATCATCTCAAGACAGACCATTCCTTCGACCTGCTCACGGTCCTTCTTCAGGCTTGCGGCGTAGTGATAGCTCCCCATGTTCCTCGTGCGGTACGCGGGCGGCTCCTCAAGAGCGAAGGCGACGAAGCGGACGGTCTTGTCCTGCGGCCTGCCCGCGAGGAGCTTCGCAAGCCTCAGCAGGCCCGCCACGCCGCTGGCATTGTCATCGGCGCCCGGCGTGGTCCGCACCGTGTCGTAGTGCGCGCCGACCACGAGCACCTTCTCGGGAGACGTACGGCCCTTCAGTTCGGCAATGACGTTCTGGTAGGTATTCCCCGAAAACTTGAAGGACTGATGGCTCACCTGATAGCCGAAGGAGGCAAACTCCTGGGAGATGTATTTTACCGTCTTCTCCAGCCGGTCATGGTCCTGGTAGGTCCTGATGCCGATCTCGCGGGAGAGCTTGGTGACGGCAAGACGAAGGTACGAAGGCGTGTCCATACGGAAATCGTAGCACAAGGACGGAGCGTATGTCAATTGCCATGGATGGAGAGACCTCGCTTGACTCCCATGAACCATTGGAATACACTGTCTAATAAATCTAGAATCGATTACAAATTGCAGAGTCTGGATTTCACCACAGAGACACGGAGTTCGCAGGGGGAATCCCTCGTGAGTTTGAAAAGCTTTTCTCCGTGCCTCCGTGCCTCCGTGGTAGAAGTAATTTCCCGGTCTCACTCACATGAAAAAGCATCTCGTCTTCATCGGCGACTCCCTGACAGAATGGTACGACTGGCAGGACCGCTTCCCGGCGTACCGCGTGATGAACCTCGGCATCTCCGGCGAAACGGTGGAGGAACTGCTCGACCGTCGGGATACGCTGCGGGAAAAGATCGATGCCCCTGATGCAATCTTCCTCATGACCGGCATCAACAACATCCTTTCAGAGCGGTATGATATCACCGCCCCCTACCGCGAGATCGTGCGAAATCTGACAACGTGGTATAAGGGGACGAAGATCGTAGTCCAAAGCCTCGTGCCGGTGGACATGCCCTGGATCAACAACGATACCGTAAGGACCATCAACCGCCATCTCTCCGACCTGGCCCGGGAGCATAATGCGGAGTATCTCGATGTCTACAGCCATTTTGTCGATGAGAGCGGGAAACCAAGACCGGGGCTCCTGTCCGATGATGGCGTGCACCTCGCGGCAAAGGGATACGAGGTGTGGGCAACGGTGGTGGAAGAATATCTGAAGGCCTGTTAGTATTTGGAATGATGTCTTTGCGAGCGAAGCGAAGCAATCTCGCATTTACGATCAAGCAATATAGATTGCTTCGTCGCTCCTCTCCTCGCAATGACAAGATCTTACAGAACATGATAATCCCATGGAGGTAGTCATGAAAAGCATCATCGCGTTAATTGCCGCAGCAGCATGTTTCTCCATCGCCCTGCCGGTCCAGGCCGGAGGCATCTCGAACGAGTTGCTCCTGTCGAGCGCCTGGTGTACCTTCACCTACAACAAGACGACCGGATACTCGAACACGACGAGGGTGCGCTTCAACAAGAACGGCACCTACGGCACCGGCGGCCGCGCAGAGGGTTCCACGAGCGGCAAGTACGGCAGCTACTCCAGCCAGAACGATACCAGCGGCGGAGGCCGCTGGAAAGTTAATAAGGGCGAGTTGTATATTTCGCAGGGCCGCAGCGAACTGGCTCACGTCAACACCGTCGTCAAGCGCAACAGCAGCGGCTATCCGATCATCCTCGCCGACGGGGTGGAATACTCGCAGTGCAAGTAGTTGGGCGGCATGATATCTAAATGCGGAGATGGCCGAAAAGCCCCCAAGTATGTAAATTTGCCTGTTAGTGGACAAACTGTTCATTGATAAATAAGGATTTCCGATTCCAGGCTTGTATATACGTTGATATTATCTGGTATCGTAGCGGAAAAGACGGAAAACTACTCAATTACTTTTCTATTCGGTACAAGGAGGCTATGTGCAAAAGCAACACATCGCGGGTAGAAAAAGAAGGCGTGAGTTGTTAGAGAACATCAAAAATAGGATTAATGCGATAGAATCAAGGCAAGACATATTTAATGACTTGAGCACGAAATACATTGAACAAGATTGGCTTGCGTCCTTTATTGCTAATGTTCCCAACCCCGAAGACATCCAGAAAATGAAAAAGGGAAGCTCATTCATCTTTATTACATTCTGCATATACTCTGCAATTCATATTATTTCAATTTTCATCACTATGACGCCGATGATCATGTCAAATAAGAAACTTATATTCGTGTTGCCCATGACATTTTTTTGGCCAGCTATTGCTATTTGGTGTGCTTTGCGTATAAAGGCATATCACGGTGCGTCATATAGAGTTGCTGGCTGGGTCGCCATTGTTCTTAGCCTTAACAACCTCAGCGGTCTATTCAAAATGCCAGCAGCCGATGTATTGTCATGGACTATATCTATTATCGTCATCTCACTGTTGAGTGTAAGTTCATTCCTCGCCTTTAAAATTCGAAAAACTTATTTTCCTCATCTTGCTTTTCAGGGAGCTAGAAAAGAAAATGGAAGATATCTTCTCAGCAGAAGCTAAACTTGAAGACATGACATAAATAACCAGCGGGTCCACAGAGACGCGCCAAAGGCGGCGCGTGACCCGCGCGCTAATAGCGTTCCAGATCAATATGCCCCCTCTCCTCGAAACACGCCTCATCAGCATATCCATAGCCCGCGACCCTCGCGAGGTCTATGACTTCGTCTCGAACCCGGCCAATCTCCCCCGCTGGGCGTCAGGCCTCGGCACGTCCATCAAGAACGTCGATGGCAAATGGATCGCCGATACCCCGAACGGCACAATCGAGATCCGTTTTGCCCCACAGAATGACCTCGGCGTCCTCGACCACTATGTCACCATTGCGCCGGGCGTTGAAGTGTATGTGCCTATGCGGGTGGTCCCGAACGGCAGCGGCAGCGAACTTACCTTCACCCTCTTCCGGCAGCCGGAAATGACGGACCAAAAGTTCAAGGAAGACGCCGAGTGGGTTCTGCGGGACCTGACAAGGCTGAAGACCTGCTCGAGAACAGCTAATCTATTTCGGCAATACATATTGCCATACTTTTATATTGCCTTCTCTACCCTGCCTGTGGTAAGGTACCTCAATGAAGAAAACCCGTTTTGAATGGGACGAGGAAAAGGACCGGGACAATCAGACCAAGCATGGAGTGTCCTTTTTGCTCGCTCAACGGGCCTTTCTTGATCCCCGGCGTGTTATCGCAGAGGACGTCGATCATAGTAATGACGAGGACCGGTTCTACTGCATCGGCCGTGTCGACGACGGCATCATGACCGTCCGATTCACCTATCGAGACAAGGTGATCCGTATCTACGGCGCGGGATATTGGAGAAAAGGGAGGAAACTCTATGAAGAACAAAATAACGTACACTGACGGACCTGCGGGGAAATTGCAGGTCGTGAACGATTTTCTGCCTCCGCCGGAGCAATTGGTCCTTAAGGAGGACAATATCAAGGTAACACTAGCCTTGAAGAAATCGAGCGTTGAATTCTTCAAGAAGGAGGCCAAGAAACATCATACATCGTATCAGAAAATGATCCGGCAACTTGTTGACTGGTACACTTCTCATCATCAGAAGAGTGCTTAACGAGTCGTTCGAGAGGGTCGGGCAAAGAACGCCCGCCCCTTAGCTCGTTGTTATCCCACCATCTCCGGCGTCACCATCCACTCCACCGCCCAATGGCCGTCGTCGAACCGCTTGAGGCATACGATCCTGGCCTTCTTGAAGTCCAAAATGTTCTTTGAACCATCTCCGCAAAGTAATAAGGAAGCCAGTTTCGCCAGATAGGGAAGATGGCTCACCAGCATGAGGTCCTCATGCATGTGCGATAAACGCTCTACCCATATCTTCGGGTCATCCATCGGCGCGAGCCAGTCGGCTTCCGACACGCCCTCCTTCGGATGGACCTGATCGGCAAGGGCCTGGGCCGTCTGCTGCGCCCTTGTTATCCCGCTGTGATAAATCCTGTCTACCGCCACTCCCTGATCGTGGGCGAACAAGGCGGTCAGCGCTATGTCGCGGAAGCCCTTATCCGTCAGGCCCCTTTCCGGGTCTTCCCCTTCCTTCTTTGCTTCTGCGTGCTGGACAAGATAGAGAAGCACTGCGTTCATTACCTCCAGCGGAGTAGTCAGGTTCCTGACCCCTGACCCCTGACCCCTGACCCCTGATCTCTACCCTATCAACTTCTTCCCCGCCTCGTACACGTCCTTCATCGCGGTGGGATGCTTCAGGATCTCACCTTTGGCGTCAACACCCAGAAAGCTCACGGTCGTATGCTCGGGCACGCTGATGGTCCGGAAGAATGCCTTTGCCGTGGTCTCGGCGCAGTGAATGCCATCCTCCTTTTTCATGCCTCCCACCACGATCAAAAGCCCTTTTCTGCCGTGAGGTCCGGCGGGAATGGTCTTTTTCAGAAGATACTTGTCGCACCAGAACGCCTGGCACCGGTCGATCATCGCTTTGGCCTGGGCGCTCAAGCCGAAGAAGAAGATGGGCGATGCGAGGATAAAGCGGTCCGCGGTACGGATGGCGTCGTAGACCTCCTTCATCCCGTCGTTGACGATGCAGACACCGGTCTTCTCACAGCCTCCGCAGTTCTGGCAGGGCTTGATGTCCATGAGGTTCAGTTTGAACAGCGTGACCTCGTGCCCGGCTTCCCGTACGGGCCGGAGCGCCTCCTCGAGCAGGAGGTCGGTGTTCCCCTTGATGCGGGGGCTGCCGAAGAATGCCACGACGTTCATAGTGCTGTCCTCATTTTCTGAAAGAGATAAAAAAACTATCAACGCAGATTGACGCTGATGTATCTATGATCTCTTATAGATCAAAGTATTGCAATCAACAACATAAATTCTTTTTGCCACAGAGAAAAACGAGGACACCGAGGAAGCTAAACTCAACTTAGCGTGAAACTTCTCTGTGAGCTCTGTGATCTCGCTTAGAAGCGCCTACTGTTGGCGGTGGCAAAATGATCTTAACTTAAAAGCTTCATTCCTCATGGGTTCATAAAAAACGGCCGGCACTCTCGTACCGACCGTCGTCATTATACCACGGGTCACGACGATCTTATTCCACTTTCATGAAGGCCTGTTTCTTCGACTTGCAGACCGGACATTCGTCGGGGGCGTGGCCTTCGGCGGTATAGCCGCAGACGGAGCACACATAATAATCAGTGGCCGCGTCCTTGCTGAGGCTGTCCAGGGCCTTCTGGTAGAGCGCCGCGTGGACCTTTTCCACCTCGTTGGCGTAATTGAAGCTCTTGAGCGCCCCGTCCTTGCCTTCCGCTTTCGCGTCCGCGATCATCTGCGGATACATCTTCTGGAACTCGTACGACTCGCCGTTGATGGCGTCCTGAAGGTTCTCCTTCGTTGACTTGACGACCCCGAGTTCCCGCAAATGGTTGTGGGCGTGGACGGTCTCCGCCGCCGCAGCGGCGCGAAACAGTTTTGCCGCCTGCTTGTAGCCTTCCTGCTCAGCCTTCTTTGAGTAGGCGAGGTACTTCCGGTTCGCCTGGGACTCGCCGGCGAATGAATCTTTCAGGTTCTGTTCGGTCTTCGACATGATGCCTCCTTAGTATAATTAAATTCAGTTTAAAGAAAAAATACTTTTATCGCGCAAACCAGACGCAAAGTCGCAAAGAAAAGAACTGCACAAACAAGTTGAAGTTGAATTGCAGTCAACGATTCTCTTGGCGCCATTGCGGCTTTGCGCGAGATTCCTTTTCGCTCCGGCCTATTCCTCTGGCAGTTTACCGCACCTTTTCGAACTCCGACTTCGGCGCGTTGCAGACCGGACAGGTCCAGTCGTCGGGCAGCTTCTCGAAGGGCGTCCCTTCCTTTGCCTCATCATATTCGTAACCGCACACGGTACACCGCCACATGTTTCTCCCTTCATGATCGTTATCTCTATTTGGTATTGTAGCAGAATTTTAAGAACGGGGGTCTCATGCAACCTGTTCGAAAGATTCCTTGCCGGCCTTGCAGACTGGGCACTTCCAGTCGTCGGGGAGGCTCTCGAATGAGGCCTTCTGGTCCTTTTCCTTGTAGAGCCAGCGGCAGGCGGCGCAGCGCCAGAGGCCGAAATCCCCACGGTCGCCGGCCTTCTTGACCAGGTCCCAGCCCTTCGCCAGAAAGTCCTCAAGCTTCGGGGGATAGTAACCGGAGAAGATGCTCTTGTCCCGCGCGTCCTCGAAAAAGACCTCGACCTCGAACTGCCCCTTCTTCACCGCATAGCCCCAGGTGAACGTGTCCTTTGATTCGGGTCCTGACGCCTTGGCCGCGAAAGAAACCTTGTCTCCGCTCCTCTTCACCTTGGACCAGCTGTAGCAGCAAGGGAGCACAGCGGTGCAGCCGCACTTGCCGTTCTTGAATTCGAGGCCGTCGACGCTCACGCCTCCAGGGATCTTCTCTATCCGTATATCCACGCGTTCTCCCGTCACTCAGTGATTGACCCGCTGTTTACTGAAGATCCTGTGGTCGCATGCGAAGCAACGCGTTTCTTCATCTCCGGTCCAAAGGTCCACACCGGTTCCGCAGGATGGACAGGTAATGACCGTCAACAGGACAGGCACGGACACGAAGCAGCCCTCGGCCGGTTTATGCAGCGTTTTGTGCTTTTCTCCAGCCTTCATTTTTCAGCTTCTCCGTTCTCTCGACGGCCCAGGATTTGAGCCTCTTGAAATATTCGACGGGATCCGTCTTCGCCAGGGTAATGATCTTCTCACGCTCCCGTACGCTGTCGATGTTGTCACCGGGGTACACCCCGTTCCAGGAGCAGTACCCCTGATCCAACAGCAGTTCCGGCGTGATCTTGCCCTTGATATGTTTTTCCCCCATGAACTTCGCCGCATCCATGTCATAGCGGATGACCCAGCCGTTGTCCGAGACCATGGTCGATGGGTCCAGGGCGATCCCGTTCGAGCAGGTTGGACAGTACAGCCCCTTGATCACCTGCTCAGGCATGATGTTGTCCTTGAAATGGAACGATACGGACCGGTTGCCGCAGGTGCACTTCATTTCATGTGCCATACACATAGAAAGCCTCCTTAGACTCTATCAGTTTCCTAACAGGCTGTTGAAAAAGTATTTCAGCCGTCTTTGCGAGCGGAGCGAAGCAATCTCGTAGTTAAAGAAATCAATAAGTTCGAGATTGCCGCGTCGCAAAAAACGCTCCTCGCAATGACATAGAAGGTGTTTTTCAACAACCTGCTAAGAATCAAACTCTACATACTGACAAAATACAACAGCTAATCCTGTCAAACTATCTTTTGTCCAGATCTGTTCGGATCAGGTGTAATTCCTCTTCGTACAAGCGGGGCAAGTACCAAGAAACTCGATATGGTTGCTCGTGATATCGAACCCTGCCCGGTCGCGGTCAGCAACGGGCAGCCGGTACTCCACATGGACATCGACTATCTTCCTGCAGCCGGTACAGATCAAATGGTGATGCGGCAGGGGGTTCGGATCGAACCGTTTCTTTTCCGGATCGCCCGTCAGTTCCGCAACCATTCCACGGCGTTTCAGGGTTTCCAAGGTGTTGTAGACGGTAGCAAAGGACATGGTCGGGAACTTCCTGAGTACCGCCCGGTACACATCTTCGGCGGACGGGTGACTGAGGTTTCCCTCCAGATAGTCAAGTATCGCGATCCGCTGCGGGGTAAGCTTGAGTCCCAAGTCCCGATATTTTTCTCCACGTTTGTCCATGATGTCCGTTCTGTGTGGAAATGCTATCACTTTAGAATTATTCTTGTCAAGTAAATTATCTTATTGGCACCGTTATTCCCTCTTCCGCAGACCAACCTTGACTAATGCTATACTTTCTCCTACACTTAACATATGATCCAGATCAATGAAGGGATCGCTGTTATCTTCAGGAGGGGACCATGCCGAAATATCCAGGACAATACACCAGCATCATGAAACGGTATAAAAGCGTCATGACATCGCTCGAAAAGCTCGGAAAGGCCACTAAGGCGGCAGGTCCGCTGAACAAGAAGACCCTTGAACTCGTCCAGCTGGCAGCGGCTGCCGCAATTCGCGCTGAAGGTTCCGTGCATTCCCACGCGCGCAGGGCGCTTGAGGCGGGGGCGAAACCGGCCGAGATCCAGCACGCGATCATCGTGCTCACCAGCACCATCGGCTTCCCCACGGTGTCTGCGGCACTGTCCTGGGTGGATGATGTCCTGAAAAAACAAGGAACTAAGTAGGTCCGCGCACACCATCGGGTATTTTCAGGGTATTGCATTCTGCCCGCGCTTCGGGTACTCTGCTCTGCGTTCCCATGAAGATCGACTGCTACCTCTCCGAGCACTGCGGCTCCTATCACCAACTGCGGGAGAACATCGACCGCGCACTGGCGGAGTCTGACCTGAGGGCCGACGTTGCGTACCATACGATCCGGTATGATGAAGCGGTCGAACGGGGGGTCATAGGTTCTCCGTCCATCTGGGTGAACGGGAAGGACCTCTTCGAGGTCGAAGGCTCCGCAGGCCTTGCCTGAAGGGCCTACCCCGATGAGTCCGGGCGGCTCACGAACGTCCCTTCAGTGCAACTACTGAAAGAACAGCTTCAAAAAGCATGAGCAACTAAAGAAACAAATCCTACTCAAAATGACAAGAATATTTTGCCACAAAGGCACTAAGACACGAAGAACGGCAATAATCTAAACAGTATCTTGAACGGTTTTTGTAATGCTTCGTGACTTCGAGTCTTCGTGGCAAATTTTGGTTCCGTCTTGTTCGGATCAGGGTAATTATCCAATATGTCCGAAACACCGCTTATCATACGCTGCACCAATTGCCTGGGACTGAACCGCGTTCCCCAGGAAAAGCTCGAGAGCAGCCCCCACTGCGGCAGCTGCAAGTCCGTCCTCGAGGTCCCGAGGCATCCTCTCCACGCAACGGCCGCGAGCTTCGACCGCGACGTCGCCTACTGGCCGGAGACCCTCCTCGTTTTTTTCTGGTCCTCGTGGTGCCTCTACTGCAAGATCTACGAACCTTTGATCGCCGATCTCATCGCCCGGAAGCATGGCAAGTTCAAGGTCCTGAAGGTCGATATGGAAGCGGAGGCCTATCTGGCCCAGCGTTTCACCGTCACCAAGACACCGACCTTTCTCGTCTACAAGAACGGCGTGTTCGCCGTCCGTATGGACGGCGCACCAAAGGACAAGAGCGAGTTCCTGACCTGGATCGAGAACCTCCTCAACTATACGAGCTATTGATCCCTGAGCGGTATTCACTCCGGCCGGAGAACCGGTATACTCCTGATTATGGCGAACGACTCCGCACTGCTCCGCTGCAAAACCTGTAATGCCCTGAACCGGGTCCCGGCGAAGCGCCTCAGCCAGAACCCCATATGCGGCAAATGCAAGGCACTCCTCGACTTCCCCTTCCAGGTGATGAACGCCACAGCCGCGTCCTTTGACCAGGAGCTTGCCTCATGGTTCGAGACAGCGCTCGTCGTGTTCTGGGACAAGGAGAGCGCTTTGTTCAAGACGATCGATCCTACCGTGGCCGACCTCGCCTTTGCACGGGCAGGGAAGCTGAAGGTGCTGAAGGTGGATGTCGACGCCGAGCCCGGTCTTGCCCTGCTCTTCTCGGTCCAGGCCTCACCCACCTTCATCGTGTTCCAAAACTCCAGGCAGCTCGGCCGCATGGACGGCACTCCCCGGGAATCGGCCGAACTGACCCAGTGGGTGGAAAGGTTCTTTTCTTAAAGAACCTCAAACTGAGGATCCTTGTCTTTTTTTCTGCACCCCGGTTCACAGCGCCGCGCAAACATGCCATATTGTCATCTATTTTCCCTGCACAACACTGTCATCCCTGTGCGCTTACGCTTCGCACGCGCAGGCATGATCTGTGATCTTACCGGCTCTATTCCGGGCATGTAGCGCGCGGTCGCTGTTCACGGGATGCAGGCCGCTCTGGAAAAGCAAGGCTTAGGTCTTTTACCCGATCCCCGCACGTCCCCGGAGTGGGCCTACACCAGCAGGGTACAGGTGAAATTATTGTCATAGATGTTGGGTAAAGCCAATCGGGTAGGAGGCGGGGTCGCCCCCGCCGTCCTCCCACACCACCGTACGTGC
>ERZ1292625.392-Hain-H41-01um-R1-392-length-67704-cov-21_pt1 | contig 64293 bp, 50 predicted proteins | sample MGYA00564400_ERZ1292625 | MGnify/ENA primary metagenome ERZ1292625 (study PRJEB36523, sample SAMEA6512639) | groundwater metagenome | collected 2019-01-08 | study: AquaDiva: Metagenomics assemblies of 32 groundwater samples | reverse complement strand
CCGCCTTCAGTATCTCTTTTATCTTTTCTGCCGCAACATCTGATAAGGTAATCATGGAAACTCCTTTTTAGACGGTATCACAGGATCAACGGGATAAAAAACAATTCAAACATCCTGTCTATCCTGTCGGATTATTTCTTCTGGAAAAATTCCACCATGGCCTCAACCAGCGCCGGGATCGTGTACTCTTTCGGCATAATATCTATCTTCATGCCGTATTCTTCCGCGGTCCTGGCCGTCACCGGCCCGATGCACGCCACGGTCACGCCGTTCAAGAGTGATTTATACTCTTTTTGGCCGAGCATTTCAACAAAATTATGCACCGTGGACGAGCTCGTAAAGGTCACCGCTGATATTTTTTTCTCTGTAAAAAGCTTCTTGACTCGCTCCACGTCCGCGGCCGGCCTCACGTTTTCATAGGCCGTCGCCACCGTCACCTCGGCGCCCAGTTCCCTGAGCTTCTCCGGGATGATCTCCCGCGCCACCTTTGCGCGGGGGATGAGGAACCGCCGGCCTTTCACCTGGACCCCGCCGAGGGCCGCGAGCACTCCCTCGGCCTTGAACTCCGCGGGAATGAGGTCGGCCTTGAGCCCATGCTGCTCAAGCGCCTCGGCGGTCTTCGGCCCTACGGCGCAGATATTCACGCCCTTCAGGATGCGGAGGTCCGTGCCCCTGCTTCGAAGCCGCTCGAAGAAGAACCGCACAGCGTTGGCGCTGGTGAAGATCACCCACTGGTAGGTCTCGACAACATCGAGAGCGCTGTCCAGTTCGGCCCAGCTTGTGGGCGGCACGACGTCGATGCTCGGAAACTCGATGGGCGAGGCGCCGCGGTCGATGAGCATTTCCACAAACACGCTCGCCTGGTCCCGGGAACGGGTGACCACGATGCGCTTGCCGAAGAGCGGCTTGGCCTCGTACCAGTTCAATTTTTTCCTCAGCTTCACCACCTCGCCCACGACGATGATTGCGGGCGGGCCCAGCCGCGCTTCCTTCACTTTTTGGACGATGTCCTTCAACGTGCCGGTAGCGACCCTCTGGTCCGTCCGCGTCCCCCATTGAATGAGGGCCACGGGAGTATCAACGCTCCTGCCGTGAGAGACGAGGTTGTCCACGATGTTCTGGAGGTTCTTCATACCCATGAAGAACACGAGGGTGCCGATCCCTGTTGCGATCCGGTCCCAATGCACTTTTGATTCCGGTTTCGTGGGGTCCTCGTGGCCCGTCACAAAGGCCACGCTCGCCGTATGCTCGCGGTGGGTCAGCGGAATGCCCGCATAGGTGGGCACTGCCGTTGCCGCAGTCACGCCGGGGACGACCTCGAAGGGTATGCCGTTGTCCACCAGGTCCTCGGCCTCCTCCCCTCCCCGGCCGAAGATAAAGGGGTCCCCGCCTTTCAGGCGCGCTACGATCCTTCCCTCTTTGGCCTTCCTGATGATGAGGGCGTTGATGTCCTCCTGCGGAAGGGTGTGTCTGCTCCCCTGCTTGCCCACGTAGATAAGTTCGGCATCGGGCCTGCGGTGGTCGAGGATCCGTTCGTTGGCGAGGTAGTCGTAGATGATGACGTCGGCCTTCTTCACCCACTCCAGGCCCTTGACGGTGATCAACCCCGGATCACCGGGCCCCGCGCCGATCAGGTATACTTTTCCGATTGATGATGTCATAACCTGACAAAGAATCGCCACGAAGGCACGAAGACTCCAAGAAAATCTTTGTGCCCTGGTGTTTTTGCGGCAGATTTAGTTAAATGAATCAAATTCTACACAAAATGGAAACAAAATTCAGCCACGAAGGCTCTAAGGCACGAAAAAGACAATGCAAAAGTCAAATTGTAAAATGCAAATTGTAAAATTGCGGTATGGCCCCAGGCCATGATTTATATTCCTTCATTTTGACTTTTGCATTTTGCACTCTGCATTTTGCATTCATCAGACTTCGTGCCTTCGTGGCATATTTGGTTCCCACTTGTCCGGGTCAGGTTAATTTTCCAGCAAATTATTTCCGCTGTAATCCGGGCTCTGCCCGTATACTTCCCTCAGGATCACGTCCGCGCCCTGCTTGAGGAGCTTCTCCGCCAGGGTCACGCCGAGCCGTTCCGCGTCGGACCGGGGACCGGAGAGGGAGTCCTTGATGATGCGTTTTCCGTCAACGCTTCCCACAAGGCCGACGAGGTGGAGCTTATTGTCCTTGATCTGTCCGTGGCACGCGATGGGGACCTGGCATCCGCCTTCAAGCCTGCGCAGGAGCGCACGCTCTCCTGTTACGCAGGTCCGGCTTTCGGAATGATTAAAGAAGGAGATGAGGTCGTTCAATTCCCGGTCGTCCACCCGGCATTCGATGCCGAGCGCTCCCTGGCCGATGGCCGGAAGGCTGATTTCAGGGTCGATGTATTCGGTCACGTTCTCCGCCAGCCCCAGCCGTTTTACGCCCGCGGCGGCAAGTATAATGGCGTCGAACTGTCCTTCTTTGAGCTTCCGGATCCTGGTGTCCACGTTGCCCCGGAGCTGGTGGATGACGAAATCAGGCCGCAGGCTCATGATCTGCGCCTGGCGGCGGAGACTGCTCGTGCCGATGTTCGCGCCCTTCGGCAGGTCGCTGAACTTCACTTTGTTCCGCGAGATCAATGCGTCCCTCGCGTCTTCGCGTTTGGTGATCGCGCCCAGGTGCAGTCCGTCGGGGAAGAACGTGGGCACATCCTTCATGCTGTGCACGGCGATATCGATCTCCCCCCGCAGCATTGCCTCTTCGATCTCTTTCACGAACAGACCCTTGCCGCCGACCTTGGCCAGAGGGACATCGAGGATCTTGTCACCGGTGGTCTTGATCTTCGTGAGCGACACGGTCATGCCGGGATATTTTTTTTCCAGTTCCGACTTCACCCACTCCGCCTGCCAGAGCGCCAGCGCGCTGGAGCGGGTCCCGATTCTGATCTCTTTTCTCAATGAAAGCTCCTTGAAAATCTTATTCAGCCGCGAATGAACACGAATTTTCACGAACAAATCAAATGCAAAACAGTTTGGCATTCAATTTCTTAATTCGTGTTCATTCGTGCAAATTCGTGGCAAAACTGCTTTCGCTATTTCTCAGACCCTTCCCCGGAACCAAAGCCCTTCTCATGGCTGTGTCTTTTCAGCTCCTTGTCGAGGTTGAAGAGCTTGCGCGCGAAGGAACAGAGGTCCCCGCTCTCGGGGTTCGACGCGGCCTGCTTCAGCACCACAATGGGCGCGTGGACGATCTTGTTCACAATGGCCGTGGAGAGGGCTTCAACGGCGTTTCGCTGCTCGTCGCTGATGCCGTTCATCTGGCACAGGGTCTTCTCCAGTTCCCGCTTTCTGATGTCCTCCACCTTTTCCCGGAGGTCAACGATGGTCGGCACGGCGTCGAGGGAGCGCTCCCACTGGAGGTACGTCTCCACTTCCTGCGTGATGATCTCTTCGGCCTTCTCCGCTTCTTTCTGCCGGCCCTGCACGTTGGCCGTCACCACGCCCTGGAGGTTGTCGATATCGTAGAGATAAACGTTGTCGATGTTGTTGACGTCGGGGTCGATGTTCCGGGGCACCGAGATGTCGATCATGAATATGGGTTTATGGCGCCTGTCCTTGACGGCGCGGCTCACGATATCGTGCTTCACCACATAGTGCGAAGCGCCCGTGGAGCAGATGAGGATGTCCGCCATGACCATCTCCGAGGGAAAGTCCTCGAACCGTACGGCGCTGCCGTTGAATTCCTTTGCCAGTTCCACCGCCCGTTCGAAGGTCCGGTTGGCCACCATGATGGTCTTCACGCCGTTGTTCAGGAGGTGCCGCGCGGCAAGCTCCGCCATCTCGCCGGCGCCGAGGAGCATTACGGCCTTGCCCTCGAGGTCGCCGAATATCTTGCGCGCCAGCTCCACGGCGGCGAAGCTGATGGACACGGCGCTTTCGGCGATCTTCGTCTCGGTCCGCACGCGCTTGGCCACGGAAATGGCCTTCTTCATCAGCTTGTTCAGGACCGCGCTCGTCGTCTTGCTCTTGAGTGAGATGTCGAAGGCGTCCTTGATCTGGCCCAGGATCTGGGGCTCGCCGACGACCATGGAGTCCAGACTCGACGCCACGCGGAAGACATGACGCACGCCCTGGCCGTCGGTATGAATGTAGAGCGACCGCTCCAGCGCCTCGCGGGAGAGATTGTGATAATCGGCGATGAACTTCTTGATCTGGTCCACGCCCTGTGCGCTGTCCTGGACAGCGGCGTAGATCTCGACGCGGTTGCACGTGGAGAGGATGAGGCTTTCCCTGATGCCTTCATAGCCCATGAGCGTCTTGAGGGCGTCGGGCACTGTGGCCTCGGGGAATGAGAGCTTTTCCCGCACATCCACCGGCGCCGTCTTATGGCTGAGACCGACTACAATGATGCCCATTCTTTAATCACCTACGCCTGACAAGCCATAACAAAATCTACCACGGAGACACGAAGTCTGATGAATGCAAAATGCAGAGTGCAAAATGCAAAAGTCAAAATGAAAATCATGGCCTTAGGCCATACCGCAACTTTACAATTTGCATTTTGAAATTTGACTTTTGCATTGTCATCTTGGCGTCTCGGCACATCCCTAAAAACTATGCTTCCCCATGCCCAGCCGGCTGATGACGAAAAAGCTCACCAGAACAAAGACGAATCCGGCAATGGAGAGATAGGCCATCTTCCTTCCCCTCCATCCGATGGTCCGGAGATGGAGAAGCACCAGGTAGATGACCCAGGTGATGAGCGACCACGTCTCCTTGGGGTCCCAGCTCCAGTAGGAGCCCCAGGCGCTCTCGGCCCAGACGGAGCCGGTAAGCATGCCGAGGGTGAACACGGGCCAGCCGAAGGACAGCGCCTTGTAACCGAGCGTATCCATCACATCCAGCGGCGGCAAGCGGTGGAAGATCGCCCCCAGGTGCTTGGTCTTGAGCTGATGTTCCTGGATGAGGTACATGATGGAGACGATGAAGGCGAAGGCGAAGGCCGCATCGCCCAGGACCGCCAGGCTCGTATGCACGCCCAGCCAGCCGCTCTTGAGTATGGGCTTGAGTTCCTCGATGCCGCTCGAAAGCAGGGCCGCGGGCATCATGAGGAGAACGACGAGGGGAAGCATGAACGAGCCAAGAGCGGGGATTTTGAACCTGAACTCCATGACGAGGAACACGAGCACAATGCCCATGCCGAGGAAATTGATGGCCTCGAAGAAGTTCGTCACCGGTATTCGGCCCGACTCTGCCCACCGGAGTCCAAAGTATGCGCCGTGGAGGATGAGTCCCGCGAAGGTCGCCCAGAGGGAAGCAACGGCTGCGGTCTTCCGCTCAGGTTTGATGAAGTATGCAATGTATCCCGCGGCCGCGAGGACATAAACCCCCATAGCCGCTTGAAAAAATATGAGATTCATAAGGATGGGCTCCGGAAGATGAAATGGATTGATTAATAAGACTTTTTATAATACTTTTTAATCCCGTGGAATGTCAAGAAAAAACTTGGGGACATGCGCTTCATGGAAGATCGTTTACTTTTTTCCGCGGAGATAAACTTCCACGCGGGCTACGAACTCTTCTGCAAGAGCGGCCAGCCGCTCCGCCTCCTGACGGGTAACTTCCGACGGAGCAACGGAGCAATTCGGCCGGAGGTCGAAGGTCCTGCGGAGCGCGTCGGCGAAGCGCTTTTCAAAGACGCCGGTCTGAATGAATTCCTTGTCGAAGAGGGCGATAGTGACGCTCTGCATGGATGTTTCGAGATTTACTCCCTGCTCCAGACCGCCGTCCTGCCGATAAGCGAGATGCCGATAAAACCGCGGAGATGCAGTTCATTGGGAGAGACCAGCGTCATCTTGCCGCTGTAGGTCTTGCCGTTCTTCGGGTCATACACTTTACCGCCCTTCCAGCGGTTGTCGCCGGCAAAGGCAAAGTCGTGCACGATCTGGAGGCCGATGACCGGGGCTTTCCGCAGATCTGGATCGGGACTGTTATGGTCCAGCTTCGGCATGCCCGGAATGCCGTCTTTTGAGCCTTCAGGATAGTTCGGGTCCTTGAGCCAGACTACTTTACCGCAGTACTTCTCCCAGCACTTGAAAATCTCGATCTTCGCGTCTTTTTCCTGATTGAACCACACGCCGAGGATGTCGTCGGGACTAGAGGCAAAACTCGTAACGGCTAAAAACAGGAAAATCCCTATCAGCATAAACACGGATATTTTCTTCATGTGTTCATTCCTCCCATGCATCATTTTTTCGGTTTGGCAATCAGCGACCTTACTGTCTTCATATTCCTCGGATCGTCCTCTTCCGTCTCCTTCGGCGTTTCCATGATCATTGGGACGTCTTTGAACTTCGGATGGTTCAGGAGTGCCTTGAACCCGTCGAGGCCGATCTTGCCTTCGCCGATGTGCCAGTGGCGGTCCACGCGGGAGTTGAAGTCCCGCAGACAGTCGTTCAGGTGCATGCCCTTGAGCCGATCGAGGCCGACGGTATCATCAATTTTCTTCGCGAGCGAGTCCACCCCTTCTTTCGTCCGGATATCATATCCCGCGGCGAAGCCGTGGCAGGTGTCGTAGCAGATACCGATGCGGGAAGAATCGCGAAGCCGGCCGATGACGTCGCGCACCTGTTCGAGCTCATAGCCGACATCGCCCTTTTCGCCTGCGGTGTTTTCGAGCAGGATCGTCGCCTTCGGCGCATGCAGTTTCATCGCCATGTTCAGCGCGGAGGACACCCGCTCGATCATCCACGCGGGGTCCTTCCCGGTAGCCGAGCCGAGGTGCGTGACAAGATACTCCGCCCCCAGATGCTCCGTCCGTTCAAGATCCACCACGAACTGCTCGATGGATTTTTCGTAAAGATCCGGCTTGGATGACGCGAGGTTGATGAGATAGTTCGTATGCACGAACACCGGACCGATATCCCACTTCTCGCGCAGCGTTTTAAACTCAGCAATATCCGCAGCATCAAGCGGCTTCACGGTCCAGCCGCGCGGGTTCCTGCTGAATATCTGCATGCACGTACAGCCCAGTTCGTAGGCGCGCTGAACGGCAAGGGAAAAACCGCCGGAGATAGAAACATGAAAGCCCAGTCTCATCACATTTATTTTTAGCGCATCCACGAGGGGCAAGCCCGATCTTTGCCGTGAGCCCATTCAAAAATAGCTTGGAACACGTCGCCGTACCCCACCGAAGAGCCGTATACCGTCACACGGGTCTTGTTGGCAGATGTTTCCTCCATGTCCGCCAGCAGGACAAAATAGCCGCCTTCCGGCATTTTCCCCGAAGCCCGCGCTTCCATCTGCATGACCATTTCGCCTTTCGTTTTGCCGGTCATCCTCGAACGGGAACGATATGTCGAGCTTTGGGTCTGCGGACCGTACGTGCCGGGAGTCGAGCCCGTAACCCGGACGTTGAAACATTGGTCCGCATTTTTCTTGACGTCCTGGAATACCTCACTCACCGGCCTATTCACATCCTTATGGTCCATCTTTGTCATCATTCTGCCGGCCATGACCCCTTCGCGGAGTTCCCGGGAAGTTTGCGGCGGCGTGACACAGCCGACCATAAGAAACGCTGCTACGATCAGAATTGCTCCGGTTTTCATTGGTTCTCCTCCTTTTTACTCGCGGTCAATCAAGGTTTTCTTATCGCGGCATTTCCCGTCGCTGAGAAGCGCCTACTTTTGGAAATTCGCGGCTCACTACGGAGCTACGCGCTTGTTGAATTCATCCTCGGTAAGAATCTTTACTCCGAGGCTCTTCGCCTTCTCGTACTTCGAGCCTGGATCAGCACCGGCGAGAACATAACTCGTCTTTTTCGACACCGACCCCGCCGCGCGTCCGCCGAGGCGTTCAATAAGCTCTTCTATTTCGTCCCGCGATTTTGAAAGCGTGCCGGTCACAACGATAGTGAGCCCATCAAGAGGACCCTTCTCTTTCCTTAAGCCGGCGACATAATCCGGATTGGATATCATCAGTCCGAGTTTCTTGAGCGTTTCAAGGGTCCGGAGGTTTTCCTTTTCGCTGAAAAACTCCGAGATCGAGGCCGCGAGTTTTTCGCCCATCTGCTTGATCTCCATGATCCGTTCCGGCTCCACGCGATAGAGGTCGTCCAGTTTCTCGAAGTGCTTTGCAAGCTGCTTGGCCGCGTATTCGCCGACATGGATAATGCCGAGGGCAAAAAGGAACCGGCTAAGGGTGGTCTTCTTGCTCTTTTCTATGGAATCAATGAGGTTCTGGGCGGACTTCTCCGCGAACCGCGGGAGTTCAAGCAATTGCTCCTTCTTGAGCTTATAGAGGTCGATGAAATGTTTAATGAGGCCCTGGTTATAGAGAAGCTCCACATTCTTTTCACCGAGATGTTCGATATCCATGGCGCCCCGCGACGCATAGTGGATGATCTTCTCCAGGACCTGGGCCTCGCAGTTCAGACCGATGCACCGGTACGCCACTTCGCCCTCTTCGCGGACGACCTGCGAACCGCACACAGGACATGTCTTGGGCGGAGGGAACTTCTTCTCCTTGCCGGTCCGTTTCTCCTTGATGACGGTCACGACATGCGGGATCACGTCCCCCGCCCGTTCCACAACAACCGCATCGCCGATGCGGATGTCTTTCCGCTCGATCTCGTCCCAGTTATGAAGCGTGGAGCGCGAGACCGTCACCCCGCCGATCCTCACGGGCTTGAGCGCTGCCACCGGCGTTATGGCTCCGGTCCTGCCCACGCCGGCGATGATGTCTTCGATGACCGTCGTGCCCTGGTGCGCAGGAAACTTATAGGCAATGGCCCACCGCGGCTCCCGGGTCTTGAAACCGAGTTCCTTCTGAAGTTTGAAATCATTTACCTTGATAACTGCGCCGTCGGTCTCAAAAGAGAACTTCTGGCGGCTCTCTTCGATCTCTTTTATGGAATTTATGACTTTCTCCGGTCCGGTTACAGCATCGAGCAGAGCAGGCACGGGAAAATGGGCTTTCTTGAGCCATGACACAAAGTCCGTCTGGCTCTTGAACTCGATCCCCTTCATGGCGCCGACGCCGTAGCAGGCCATGTGGAGCTTGCGTTTTTCCGTGATCGTCGAATCAAGCTGACGAATAGATCCTGCTGCGGCATTACGAGGGTTTGCAAAAAGCGGCTCATCGCTCTTCTCGCGTTCCTTGTTTAACTTCTCGAACTCATCGATATCTATGAACACTTCACCGCGGATATCGATCTCTTGGGGAACGGTATCCACGCCTTCTATCTTGAGCGGGATCGCCTTGATGGTCTTGACATTCGTGGTGACGTCTTCGCCTTCGTATCCGTCACCGCGCGTTGAAGCCCTGATGAGCAGCCCTTTACGATAGGTAAGCTCCATGGCAAGGCCGTCGTACTTGGGCTCAACGGTGTATTCAATTTCTTTATCGGATTTGAGAAATCGCTTCACCCGCTGGTCGAACTCCCGCACCTCGTCGTGGGAGAAGGCGTTGTCGAGGGACAGCATGGGCTCGGTGTGCTTCACTTTCTCGAATTTATCAAGCGGCGGCGCGCCGACGCGCTGCGTGGGAGAATCAGGAAGGACGTAATGGTGCTTTTCCTCAAGCTCCTTCAGCCTCCGGAACATGCGGTCATATTCCTCATCGGAAATGACCGGCGCGTCGAGGACGTAATAGCGGTAATTGTGCTCGTTGAGCTCTTTGACGAGCTTTTCGATCTGGGTTTTTAAGTCCGCAGACATTTTCTCCACTTTCCTTCACTCCCGGGGCATGTCACCCTAATGCAGAAACTGCTGAACGGAATCCTCCGCTACGCTGTAACAGATACCACTTCGATTCATACGCTCAAAACGCACCCCTACATCGTAGCCGAAATCGCTTTCCAGAGCGTGTCTATGGCCGCGTTCACGGCTTTCTGTATGGCCGCCGTGCTTACGGCGTGAACCATTGAGAGGCCAGCTTTAAACGTATCCTTTTCGTCTTCGAGTTGACTCTTGAGATCGGCGTCATTAATTTTGCCTGCTGCATACGCAGCGGCAATCCTCTGAAGAGCTTCGCGCTCATCCTTAAGCACCTGCTGCATCGCGCCACTGATCTTGGGCCATTCGCCGCCCATTACGGCCTGCACCGACGCCAGCATGTCTTTTTCAGTCTGTTCAGCGTTAAAGGACATATTCAGTCTCCTCATATCGTAGCCCCTCCCTCGATGGGAGGGGTTGGGGAGGGTGATGGACAGCAGCATGACGATGATCGAGTTTCATACTCTCATGTGAATGCAGTTCATGAATGTTTCTTCATGGTTGCTTCGCATCTTCGGCCCGTACTGCATACGCAAAGAGACGTGCAAAGCGGTCACGATCCAATTCAGCGTTGCCGGTGCTGTAGGTGTCATCTTTCTTGTGCCGCGTTTTGTATTTTTGCCAGAACTTCAATATCTGCCCGGCGATATCCGTAGAGTCCGCATTTAACTTTCGCACCTTGTTGCGAAGAACGAGGGCGTTCAACTCCGACTCAATGGCGACGTATTGATCGGCGAATTTGGCATATTGCCGGCTCGGCTCGTCCGTTTCCATTAGCTTTCCATAAAAATGATCGACCAGTTTTGCGCATTCAAACGTCGAACGCTGAGTATCGGCATCGTAGGGGGCTATCAGTTGGATGCTGCAGCCGGTGATGATACTGAGAGATACGATGAACGAGAAAAATAATAGCTGATACATTCGAAAAAGTTTTACGTTGGTTTGCATAAGAATTCTTCCTCAATCATGACGAACACGTATTCATCTTATTTCGATTTTTTGTGCGACACGCTTATTCAAGATACAGGACTTGAGTCTCTCGGTTTTCATTTTTCTGTACCTATATCAAGAATCGAGCAGCGACCCTCTACTCCGCGCTTAACGCTGGTGGTCAGCGGTGCGGTTTATCGCGCACGCTGGACCTTCTTTTTTGGTATCGTCTTCGACTTACCAGCTTCCTGCAAATAGTCCTTCAAGCGCTTTTCAAGGATTTTGTGTCTCTCCACGTGGCTCCGCTCGTCGTCAGTGCTGCGATTTAACCTGTCAAAGGTCATAAGCTCACTGTCCACCTTCGCTGCCCGAGACGGATCGTTTCCCTTTTCGCGGTTGGTCTTTCTTTCCTTCTCAAAGATGTTCAAGAACTCCCGGACGTACGGATCACTTGTGGAATCTATTCCGCGGATAAGCCAATAGTAAACAGGGAAAACACCTGCCGATCTCAACATCGGATCACCCGGCAAGAAAATCTCGGACATTCGGTCCAGCGTATCAATGACCCTCCGACTAGCTAATTCGATCGTTGCCTTCGATTCCTTCTTGGCCTTTCTCATAAATCTGTCCAAATTGTTACGTTTTGTCTCTACGAGCTTGCCATTGAACTCAAAAAGCAATAGTTTCAGAGCAGCATTCTTGTCTTGCGCGCGCTTTGTTGTAAATTTGACGCGCAACTTGAATAACTCGTGTCCCGCAATTAGTCTGACGATTTCAGTCAACGGACCAGACATGGCGTTTCGAATCTCGGCTCCAGTAAGAGGCTTGCTTCGGTTGAGCCTGACAAATAATTCGTCAATCCTTCCTTGCTCGTCAGTGATTACATGAACGACCGACAACGGGTGATTTCTGAAAATATCAGCGACTTCTGGGTAGTTTTTGGCCAAATCGGAATAACCAAGCCCACCCAGTTTCAAGCGGGGATTTTGCTGATAGACGAACTCTTCGTCAAGGAGGATTTTGCCAGAGTAAAAGTCAAAGATCGCCTCTAACCGTTGCTTGCCGTCGATAATTGCATATGGGAGCCCCGTCTTATTGAGAGTTACATTCCCGTAGGTGAAATCAGCTATATATATCTTAGGAATATCGTACTCATTAAGTATCGAATCTACGAGGAATGATTTATCACCCCGAGACCATAGGCGGCCCTGTCTCTGAAAAGGGGGATTCATGTCGATCTTAGTACTCTGTGATATCCACCACTGTAATGGTTTTGAGGGCAGGTTCTCGATTTTGAACATGATTACACCTCGAATAAATATTCACGTTTAATCTCACGTGATAGACCGTCAAGGTCTGGAAAGGCCACTGAGTCGGTGAGGCCGTGTCGCTTCAACGCTTCGTACATATGCGGCAATCTCCCTTTCTTTATCACCAACCTCATGAGGCAGTCGGCCGGAAAGTCTTCACGTTCATACATCACTTCCATCGGGTGGGTATCTTTTCCAAAACAGACAAACACGCCTCGCTGAGCGACGATCCGCTGACTGTTGTGCGCCCCATAAATGGCAATCGGGAGCGGTTTCATTGCCTTGATGTCGCCAATCGGTTTGTACGCACCAGCATTGGGATCGTCTGTAGTCAAAACTGAGCCAGTGAAACTCTTCAGATCAACAGCGCGTTTGTTCCACTGTTCGGGGTCCAAGAACCAGATAGATGCATCGCTGCTAAATACGGGCCGTCCTCGTGAGCCGAGTGAGTGCCTGGCTAGGGTGACAGCGAAGAATAACGCCATCAAGGGGCTTTCCGACCAGTCAAGAAGTCTAGTCGGCACCCCATAGTGCTGCATGAAAAACAACCATTCCCATGAGTCGGCCAATGAACGAGAGTGAAACGGAATACTCCTTTGCTGGAAGCGTGCAAGAAGCAATTTCTCCAAGCGCATGAAGTCCTCTATCGTTTTGGACTCTTTGTGCCTGTAAAGCGAGGGTTTGAGTTTATGGCTCACTTTCCCGCAGCCTCGGTACCAAAGGGGACCATTGCGGCTAACTCGCAATTCCTCTATAAGTGAAATATATTTCTCTAGCGTTGGTACTGACTTGGTTTTCAGCTTAGGCATTCTTGCCACCGTCCTTGTCGAGCGATCATCTCCGTTCTGGTACGAAAGGGTAGCTTCTTTAAGCTCAATATCGTTATCACTGCAAAATGGGCGGCATCCAGTTCTTTCCTATTCGTTCTTTTTCCCAAAACCAATCGTCATCTGCGCTGGTTCCTTGACCACGGACGGTTTACTTTCGGGGAGTTCATATGGTTGCTCAATATTGTTCTGCTTATTCTCGACAGCACCCATGATTGCACCATGCTGTTCGAGGAACGCTCCGACTGTTTTTCGATTGAAACCAGGGATGCCGAGTTGATGAAGATCAACGGAGGTGGGGTGGTCTATAGTAAAGGCAGGGATCTGTGCTTCAACTAGTTTTTTGGCTGTGGTAAAGGTCTTTGTTCCCTTTGGTCCATAGGGAATGAAAACAACATCTCCGAGCACGCAGGCCATCCAGTTCCGATCCATGATGTTTTTTCTTGACTGCCTTCCATCTTCAGGATCGCACACGGAGAGCATGAGAAGTTCGCCTGCTTCGGCCTGACGGAAATATTCATCCCGTTCGGGGAACTCGTGCAGCGGCGGATAGAACCGGTCAAGAAGATAGGACTCGTAACTTTCCCTTGCCAATCCCTTCGCTGAAAACAGGGTTACGGTTTTCTGCCCAAGCTTAAGCGGCTTCGATGGTCTGATCTTGGTGCTGTAGCCCTTGAACAGACCCACGCGGAAGATTTCAGTTTCTATCACTGAATGCCAGCTCCCCAGATAATTGAGATCGTACTCGCGGATAGTAAAGAGCATTTGATTCGTTTCCAACAGCTCGTTGCCGTGGCTCTGGTCCGAGCAGAGCACCGACATAGTGAGGCGCTCGAGGAGACCAATATTCCCGTGATAATAGAGCGTCGGGGCCGTGCTTCCCAGACGCTCCCTGGCCTTACGCGGGTAATTTGGGTCCAATGGCAGTATTACTCTATATTCCATAGCTTTCTCACCAACTCGTTTATTTGACTCTCAATATCCTGTGCAGACTTTTCTTTTTGTACAAGGCCATGCGCCTCTTCCGACAATTCGGCCAACTTCCTGTGAATTTTATTATCCGCCTTGAACTTCGGAATTGCAAGATTATTCATTACCGAGGGCGCGCCGAATCCCCTCCCTGCTTCTGAAAAGCTTTTGATGTAACTGTCCACCAGATTTGAGTTCAAAAGCGCACACAAATAGTGTGCTTCATCTTTATCGCCAACCGCAAAAAGCGCGGTGGTGTCTGACGATATAATTTTCTTCATCCCATAGTCCGTCTTAATGCTGGAGAGGACGACAGCGTCAATCCGTGATGCCATTCGTTTCCAAACCACGCGATACTTTGCAAAAGTGTACTCGCCGATCCCGTACATGGCATAAAATTCCGTACTTGCTGCTAACTCTTTCATAACACGTGATTTCCTGGATAGCAGATCGTCTTTGAACTGTTTTAAATACGCGTAGGTTAACGGAACGTTTTCAAGCATCCAGTCCTCTTCAAAGGGCTCTCGCGTGCTCGGGTCCTGCGAGATCAAGACATTAAAATGAGATTTGGTTCCGAACCGAATAATATCACCGCCGCTCACTGCGGGGTATATGAGATCGGGCTCGATCGCGGTGCGAACCGATTTAATCTCCCGCTTTCCTCGATCGTACATGTTTTCGATGACGAGATTGCCATCTGGTCTTGTCTCTTTCACGTTCAGCCAGAAGATGCCGTATGGTTCAGTGCTTGCACCGCGATATGCTCGATACGGATTCGTTCCCTTCAATTTTGTGTAGCTTTTCATCTCCGCGCTTGGGGCGGTCTGCCATGATGACAGCGGCTTGTCTGGATTATTAGGCATGGCCTTCATCTTAATTCTCTCGCTCTTTGCCAACACTTCAGCCATGCCCCACTCCGGCAAAATACGACCGATACCCTCTTTTCGCTTCCACTCGATAATCGGTACCGGATAGGTTGTCTTCTTTCCTTTCTGCAGAAAGAATATTGATGTCTTATTGGCTGCCTGAAAAGGCTTGAGTTCAACCATGTCTTCCATACCAAGCACTTTAAGCGGTATATTCTTGTCCTTTAGCTTCGGAAGCTCAAACTGCCTGAACCCTTCGCCCGCGCCTTTAGACTTAAAAACCTCAATAGTGATTACAAACCCGAGCACACCATCGTCATTCAGATATTTATCAGCGCAGGCGTAGGTAAAAAGCATAGAAAAATCCTTTTCACCCCCACCGAGCCGTGTTTCGTGTCCCGACAAAGAGAAAAGGCCGTATCCGTGCCAAAGTTTCAATGTTCTTTCACGATACTCGTCAGACAGGAAGCCCCACCGGATCCATGGCGGATTCCCGACGACGAAATCAAACTTTCCAAGATACTCAGGGGCAAAGGCATTCTTGATATAGCGCGCCCAGATGCCATTCTCGCCATTATCGTCCAGGGTTTTGATGTGCCGGTAAACAGCAGAAAGGAGCGAAGTGTCTTTCGGATTCGTGCGGAATTCTGTTTTGATCTGCTTCTCAAACTTTTCAGGCTCTATCTTGCTGCGCAGGGCCACGTCCATCTTTGCAGTAAATTTATCGATCTGATTCTTCTCCCGCATGAAGACGGGGAAAATATAATTGCCCTTCGTCGTCGTGAACACGATGGTGTCTTCCAGGGGAAGCTCCCCTTCCTTCGTGAAGCTTTCCGGCCTCACTATGGAATCGCACAGATAGACAGGGATGGTGATCGGTCGTATAGCGGGGATGAGTCTGGAAAATGCAATCAGATAATTGGTCCGCGAAGCCAGGACCGCAAGGGGGTTCAAATCGAACCCGACGATGTTCGTCAGAATGTGGTCCGCAAGTTCTTTCGGTTGAAGTTTCTTTTGCCCCTCGCCCTGCTTCATTGCCCGGTTGATGGCCTGTACGAGAAACGTTCCTGAACCGCAGGAGGGATCAAGGAAACGCTTTCCGACCTCGCCGGTATATCCACTCTTGTCAACCACATATCCTGCGAGCCAGTCCGGGGTGTAATACTCGCCGAGATCATGCCGCAATTTTGTGGGGACTATCACTTCATATAACTTCTGTAAGAGGTCCCTTGTCCATTCCGGTTCGAGGATCGGCGTTGCGGGCTCGAATTCCGAGAGCGCCCGTACAATAGCGCGGAATACGTTCGCAACCTCGGGTTTCCATTCATCGAGATACCATGAGAAGAAATCAGCCTCCAGAAAATTGACGATGCCCCGGTCGATAAAATCCGCGCCGCTTTCCAGGTAGGTGAGCTTACGCAATAACTCCTTGTCATCCACCGCGCCCAGCCCTTTGACGAATGATTCCACCCTGCTTTCCCGCTGGAGCGCAACAAGCTCGATGGCGATGGCTTTCATGAGGAAGGCGTAATAGGTATGGATCGCAAAAAGCAGCGGCTTAAGCTTGGCGCCTGCGGGGATTGCATATAATCCGGCGGTCTCCTCCGCCGAAACCTCCGCTTTTCCAAGCTCCTGGCCGTACACCACTCCGAAAATCCTGTCCCACTCCGTGAAGAAGGTCTTGACCTTAGACGGCGCGTGTCTCCGTTGCGCCCGTATAACTTCGGAATACAGTTCTGAGACTGCCTGTCTCGCAACTTCGCAGGCGGGGGAAAATACCGAGGCGAGATCTTTCGCGGTGAGAGGCCGCCGGGCGGAAGCGCGGATGAATATCAAAAGGTTGCTGATGCTGGAGGAACTGACAGGAAACGGCCCGGTTACCTGAAAGCCGCGTTCAGCCCCGATTTCCGGAATGAGAAGCTGTTGTGTGTCTTCGATCGGCACAGGCGTCTGAAGCAGTACAGCAACTTTGGTAAACCTGACGAAGAGTATCTGCTCGCCGTCTAAGGCAATTCCAACGGCCTTCTCCAAAAAGTCTTCCGCTTGTTGGCCGACTGCCTTCGCCTGTTCGCTTAAGTACCGTTGTAGCTGCTCCGAGACCTTCTGCGCATTTGCCTTTCCCGACAACTTGCCGGGGATTTTATATTCTATCGTAACATAACCATAAACAGCGTCGGCCTTTCCTCTGAACCTGGTAGCAGCGGTTTTTTCATATTGTACAATATCGACATCCACCCCCATCTGCGTAAATACGTTCTGCAGAAGGGGTTCCACGCTCATTTTTAAATCTTCTTCCGTGGTCGCTTTGTGCGCGGCTTCCCTGATCTCTTTTGCAAACTTCTCTGTGTTTATCTGCCAGTATTTTTTTTCAGCCGACATACGAGCCTCATCTAATCCGAAATACCAAGATGGTATGATCGTTGCCTGTAATTCTTTCCTGCCGAATCGTGGCCCGCCCACTACTCCAACTGATAATCCTTGATCTTCGTGAGGGGCGTCATGTTGCTTACCCAAAGGACCTCGGCGGCGCGGGCCCTGCTTACAACCTGGCAGGCTTCAAAATTTGTTATAAATTTGTACTTGATTTTATCATAATTAGGTGATAGCATAATTTCAGCACAACGCGCCAAAACGAGGTGAACGATGCCCATCATCAAATCCATATCGAGTTTACGAAACAAAACAAAAGACATCGAGTCCTTGTGTCACGAGCGGGACGAACCGGTGTATCTCACCAAAAACGGCGAAGGCGACCTGGCCGTTATGAGCATCGGCCATTACGAGCGGCTCAAAGCGCGGGCCGAGCTGTTCGAAAAACTCGCGGTGGCCCAGGCCCAGTCCGCGGCAGGCGCAAAGGGCCTTACCCATGCCCAGGTGATGAAGAAGCTCCGGCAGAGGCTCCATGGCGGATAACTTTGCCATCCGCTACCTGCCTGTTGCAATCGATGATCTCCTGTCTATCTTCGACTGGATCGCTGCCGACAATCGGTCCAAAGCCGCGTCATTTCTTGATTCCGTCGACGAACGCATAAGAATATTGTCCTCAAACCCGCGCATCGGCAGAGTTCCCAGACAGGAGGATCTTAAGCGCCTCGGCTATCACGTCATGGTCATTGATTCATATCTCGTCTTCTACATTATTCGTGGGAGCACGGTCGAGATTCACCGCGTGCTCCATGGCTCTCGCAACCTGTACGACATCCTTTAGTCAGTTACAAATCAAATTCTTCTCAAAATGGGAAGAATACTTCTTCAATGTCTTGATTTTTACCACAATTTTGCAATTTTCAATTTACAATTTGCATTTTACAATTCCGGCTTGTCCGGGTTAGGCATCCCTCTACTCCCCCTTCTCCTCCAATTGATAATCCTTGATCTTCGTCAGGAGCGTCTTGTAGCTCACCTGGAGAATTTCCGCTGCTCGGGACTTGTTGCCGTTGGTTTGCTTGAGCACCTGCCTGATACGGCGGGACTCGGCAATGCGCTGGGCGGCCTCGGCAACGCAATGGAGCGGGCCGTCCATGGGCACGTGCTCGGCGAGGGCGTCGAGGATGCTCGACTCGCTGATGCCGAGGTGCTCCGGCCGGATGGCGCCGCCGTCGGCGTAGATGACGGCGCGCTCCATCACGTTCTCCAGCTCCCGGATGTTTCCTTTCCACGGACATTTCATCAGGATATCCATGGTGTCCTCGGCGATCGTGAGCGGCCCTTTTCTTACCTCGGCGCTGTACTTGTTCAGAAAATGAAGGGCAAGCGCCGGAACGTCGTCCCTTCGTTCCCGGAGCGGCGGGATGGTGATGGGGAAGACGTTCAGCCGGTAGAAGAGGTCCTCCCGGAACAGCTTCGCCTCAACGGCCTTGGTGATGTCCTTGTTCGTGGCCGCGACGACGCGCACGTCGATCTTGATGGGCTTGTTCCCGCCCACGCGCTCGATCACCTGCTCCTGGAGCACGCGCAGAAGCTTTGCCTGGAGCGCCATGTCCATGTCGCCGATCTCGTCAAGAAACACCGTGCCCTTGTCCGCCAGTTCGAGCCTGCCGAGCTTTCTCGCGTCGGCGCCCGTGAAAGCGCCGCGCTCGTAGCCGAAGAGTTCGCTCTCCAGGAGTTCGCGGGGGATGGCGGCGGAGTTGATGGCGACGAACGGCGCGTCCTTGCGGAGACTGAGGAAATGAATGGCCCGGGCGAAGAGTTCCTTGCCCGTTCCGCTCTCGCCGTGGATGAGCACGGTGGCATTCGTCGGCGCGACCTTCTGGATGTTGGCGGTGATCTCCTGCAGTTGGCTGCTCTTTCCTATGATCTTCGGGAAACCAAGCTTGTCGGCGAACTCTTCCTTGAGAAGTATATTTTCCGTTGCAACGCGCGAAGCATCAAGGGCCCGCTTCATGAGGACAAGGAGGTGCTCCATATCAAAGGGCTTGGTCAGGAAGTCGTAAGCCCCTTCTTTGACCGCCTTGACCGCGAGCTCGATGGTGCCGAAGGCCGTCATGACGATGACCGGCAGAAGCGGACTGTCGGCTTTGACGGCCCTGAGCACCTCGAAGCCGTCCTTCTTCGGGAGCTTGAGGTCCGTGAGCACCAGGCCGATGCGTTCGTCCGAGAGCCGCTTGATCCCTTCAGCGCCGTCCTTGGCCGTGACCACCTGGTATCCTTCCGTCTCCAGGGTCTGCTTAAGCATGGCGAGCATGCTGTCTTTGTCTTCGATTACGAGGATCGTGTCCATCGCAACCCCTTTTCACCGCAGACAACGCGGAGAATTTTCACGAAGGCAAAACTATTCCGCAACAGGTAATGTGCCATTACACGCCTTTTCCCTTCTTCTCCTTCTCATCCTGCACGCAGTAGATGCCTCCCCGGATGCCCGCCTTGAAGCAGCCGTTGCAGGAGATGCAGGCGGCTTTCGCATGGTCGCCCGATTGCCAGCGCCTGGGTAGGTCCGGCTCGCGGATGAAGGGCCGGGCGAGTGAAATATAATCAGCATCCCTGCGCCGGACCGCGCCTTCCGCGATGTCGTAGCTCCTGAAACCGCCGACCACCATCACGGGGCATTTAACGGCCTTCTTGATCTCCTTTGCCAATGGCAGGTTGTAGGCCTCCTGCTCCGGACGATCGATCTTTACCCGGACCGGGCCCAGGGCGCCCGAAGCAGGTGTGCCGCCGCTCACCTCGATGGCGTCCACCCCCTCTTTGTCGAGCGTCTTTGCCGCATAAACCGCGTCCTCGAGCGCAAGTCCGTTATCAAGATTATCGGAACCATTCAGCTTCACCATGACGGGAAAGTCCCTGCCCGCCGCCGAGCGCACGCGCTGGTAGACTTCCCGGAGGAACCGGCACCGGTTCTCGATGCTTCCGCCGTACTCGTCGGCGCGCCGGTTCGTGAGCGGCGAGAGGAACTCGTTGATCAGATACCCGTGGGCCGCGTGGAGCTGGACCGCGTCGAAACCGTATTCTTTGGCGCGTTTTGCAGCCGCACCGAAGGCGGCGACGACCTCGTCGATGTCCCGCTTCGTCATCTCCGCGGGCGTGTCGAAGAACTGGTCGACCTTGATTGCCGACGGCGCCAGCGGCCGGCGGCCGATGATCTTGCTCGTGGTCTGGCCCCCGGTGTGGACGAGTTGCATGCAGATCGCGCCTCCCCCGGCATGGACGGCGTCCACGACCATCTTCATGTCGGAGGCAAAGTCGTCGGTATGGATGCCGATCATGCACGGTGATTGCCTGCCGTCGGGAAGGACGAAAGCATAGCCGGTGATGATGAGGCCCGCCCCGCCCCTGGCCAGGGCCCGGTAACAGTCGGCCAGCTTCCGCGTCGGCCTGCCGTCGGGATCGCACATCCCTTCCCACGTCGCGGAACGGACGAGACGGTTGCGCAGCGCCATATTGCTGATTTTCGTTGATTCAAATATTTTGCTCATACCTGATGTCCCTTCGCTGGTTTCGTTCGCCTAAAACCCCAAATCTCAAACAACTGCCAATCTTCCAGGCCATATGGCTTCTTAATTTTGATGAAGTCGTAAAAACTAAAAATCCACCGCTGAGGCGCTGAGAAGAACGTATTAAAATTTATGAGTTTTCTCCGTGCCTCCGCGTCTCTGCGGTTAAAAAATGACTTATTACGAAACCATCAATTTTGAGTTTGGCTCATTTGATATTGTTTGGGATTTCCCTATCCTTTCGGCAGCGTCACCGTAAACGTCGTCCCCATCCCCTCCCGGCTCTCCACGTCGATCCGCCCTCCGTGGGACGTGATGATCTTGTGCGTGAGCGCAAGGCCCATGCCCACTCCTTTGTCCTTGGTCGTGAAGAAGGGAAGGAAAATTTTTTTTATTATATCGGCGGGGATGCCGACGCCGGTATCGCGGACCACAATGGCGGCCTCTTTTCCGTCGTGCGCTTCTACGGAAAGCGTTCCTCCGTCGGGCATCGCCTCTGCCGCATTCTGGAGCAGGTTCGAAAAGGCCTGGCGCATGAGCACCTCGTCAAGGGACGCTTCCACGTCCGCCAGGCTGACGATTGCCGTGATGCGCGCTTCCCGACCCTTGGCCTGGAGCAGGGTCGACACACATCCTCCGAGCATCTCTTTGAGATTGACCGTGACCCGGTTGAGCGATGCGGGCCGCGCAAAGGTCAGGAGGTCGCCGATGATCCGGTTCATGCCGTCGATCTCGGCGGCAATGCTGTTGATGATCCCCTGGTTCGCACTGTTCTGCTTTTTTGAAAGCAGGCTGAGATATCCGCTGATCACGGCCATGGGGTTTCTGAGCTCGTGGGCGATGCCCGCGGACATCTCGCCCAGGGCGGTCAGGCGCTCATTCAGCTCCATCTGCTCCTGCAGGCGCTTTACCTCGGTGAGGTCCGAGAACGAAAGGATGACTCCCAGCGCCGCCCCCCGGCGGTCCGTCAGGAGCGCGGTGTTGAACCCGAGCCAGATGTGTTCACCGCGGCGGTCCAGCGACGTCTCCATCCTCCGCGAGGGATGCCCGCTGCCGAGGGTCTCGCTGATGAGGCGGCAGATGTGGCCGTCGCCGAAGATATCGTCGCAGGTCTTCCCGAGGATGTGGTGCGGTTCCGTCCCGAGGATCTCTTCGGCGGATCGGTTCGCCGTGGCGGCGAACCCGTTCCGGTCAAAGGTGATCACTCCGCTCGTCACGCACTGGAGGATGTTCTGGGTATAGCTCTCGACATTTTCAGCCCGCTGCTCCGCAAGCGCCCTGAGGCGCTCCAGCTCTTTTTCCTTCTCCTTGAGCTGGCGCGTAACGTCCTGGAAGGCGTTGATGATGAAACTCACATCGGGCGTCTTCTCACGGTCCTCTCCTTTCAGGCCCAGTGCGCGGCGATAGCGGCGCACCGTGCTCAAGACGGCAACGACGCCGAGGACGACGATGAACAGGCCCGAGAAGAGTATAAGAAGATCGCGCTGGGTCATAGGCGGATGAGGCCCAGATACCATGAGATGATATCATGCCCGTAAAATACGGCGGCCACCGCCCCGAGGGCCAGAAAGGGGCCGAAAGGAATGACCTTGTCCGCCTGGTGTTTCCTGAGCACGATGAGCGCGACCCCCACGATTGACCCGAGCAGGGCGCCGAGCATGATGGTAAGGAGCGCCCCTTTCCAGCCGATGAAGCTCCCCACCAGGCCCATGAGTTTCACGTCACCGCCGCCCATGGCCTCCACTTTTCGCAGCTTCTCCCAGAGCCACCCGATGGTCAGGAGCGGCGCCCCGCCGATGACCAGCCCGAGGAAGGAATTGAAAAACCCCGTAAGGTACGGCCCTGCGTGGGGCAGCAGGCTGCCGAGAGAAAAGGGGAGGGGCTCGGAAAGCGCGTACAGGAAGAACGGCGCAAGGGTAAGCCCCATGAGCATCCCGGGAAGCGTGATCACGTCGGGGATGATCTGATGGTCCAGGTCTATGAACGTGATGACCATCAACGAAGAGCAAAGCGCCATGATTAGGAATGCCTCGCCGCCGAACCCGAACTCCCTGAGTATCCACAGGTAGAACAGGCCGTTCGCGAGCTCTACGAAGGGATATCTCCAGGAAATGGGCTCGCCGCAGCTCCTGCACCGGCCGCGAAGGATGAGGAAGCTGATGAGGGGGATGTTGTCGTACCACTTGATCCGTTCTCTGCACCGGACACAGTGGGAAGGAGGGGTGACAATGGACCGGCCCCGCGGCAGACGCACGATGCAGACGTTGAGGAAGCTCCCCACGATGAGGCCGAAGGCAAAGAAGAAGACGTTCATCATATGCCGTCCTCCCCGGACTCCATCAGGTCGGCTTTATAGGCGGCGCGCTCACCCGCCAGCTGGGCGTTCAATTCCTCGAGCTCTTTCTCGCGTTTTGCGAGCTCCTCGAGGGCCATGGATATCTCGTCGTTCTCCAGGAGCTGCTCCACGGTCTTGGGGAGCGCGGCCTTGCGCTTGAGCTCGACCACCTTTGCGCCGATGGTCCGGTGGAGCTCGCTGAGCCTCGCCGTGATACTGTCCATGCGGAGCCGTATGCGTACGATGCCCACTTCCACCTTCGCCCGTTCGGAGAAGATGGAGGCCCCGTACTTGAATTTTTCGAAACCCTTGTGAAGATTGATGAGTATCGTGTCGAAGACGGTCATGGGTTACCTCATTGATGGAATCCGGGGTCGGGCGGCATGGGTCGGGGACAAAGATAAGATCGGTTCGTTCTGCGCTCCTTGACCCTTGACCCCGGCTCTTGCCCCCTGTAAAACTACTTTATCAGATTACCCTGCAAATATCAACTCACGGTTATGAGTCCCAGCCTCCCCTGCCATTTCCTCCTGAGAAGTTCCCTGAGATGGGGATACTGCGTCAGCTCAGGGTCATTCTTGACCATCTCAAAGGCCTCGCTCCTCGCCTTTTCCAGCAGGTCCGCGTCGCGGATGATGTTCGCCGCGCGCAGGTCCGGCAGGCCGGACTGGCGGGTCCCGAAAAACTCTCCCGGCCCGCGCAAACGGAGGTCTTCCTCGGCGATCCTGAACCCGTCATTGGTGCGCGCGAAGGCGTTCAAGCGCTCCCTGGCCTCTGGGGCGAACATCCTCGGCCCCATCAGGATACAATAGGACTGGTGGGCCCCCCGCCCCACCCTGCCGCGGAGCTGATGGAGCTGCGCCAGGCCGAAGCGCTCGGGATGTTCGATGACCATGACCGTGGCGTTGGGCACATCGACGCCGACTTCGATCACCGTGGTGGAGACCAGGATGTTCGTGCTCCCCGATTGAAAGGCGGACATCACCGCCTCTTTCTCTTCTCCCTTCATCCGTCCGTGCAACAGGCCGACCTTCCGGCGGGGAAAGATGTCCTGCTGAAGATGGGCGGCCATTTCCACGGCGGCCTTGAGGTCGCTCTTCTCCGTCTCTTCCACCAGGGGATAGACCACATAGGCCTGCCTGTCCTTGGTGAGTTCGCTCTCGATAAATTGATAGGCTTCCCTGCGACGTGATTCAAAATACAGCTTCGTGACGACGGGTGCTCTGCCCGGCGGCATCTCGTCGATGACCGAGACGTCGAGGTCGCCGTACACCGTAAGCGCCAGCGTGCGGGGAATTGGCGTTGCCGTCATGACGAGCACGTCGGGCTCCAGCCCTTTGGACTTGAGGGTCGAGCGCTGCATGACGCCGAAGCGGTGCTGTTCGTCAATGATGGCGAGGCCGAGGCGATGGAATCCGACGTCTTCTTCGATGAGGGCGTGGGTCCCGATAACGATCTGCGCGGCGCCCGAGGCGATCTCGGAAAGCAGCGTCTCTTTTTCCTTCTTTTTCTTCCGGCGTCCGGTAAGAAGCCTCACGGAGACGCCGAGGGGCCGGGCCAGGGAAGTGATGTTCCGATAATGCTGTTCCGCGAGGATCTCCGTGGGCGCCATGATGCAGGCCTCGTATCCGTTCTCCACGGCAAGGAGCGACGCAACAAGGGCCACCACGGTCTTGCCGCACCCCACGTCGCCCTGGACGAGGCGGTTCATGGGACTTTCCGTTGCCATGTCCTTCTTGATCTCGTTGATGACCCGCTCCTGGGCCGCGGTCAGCGTATAGGGCAGGCTCTTCCGGAGCGCCGCTTCAAGCTTCCCTCCGGAGGCAAAGGCTATTCCTTTTTTCTCGACGGTCACGCCCTTTTTCCTGAGTGCGAGGCCCAGTTCCAGGGCAAAGAGCTCCTCGAAGCTCAGCCTGCGGTGTGCGGCGCTCGTCCCGCGGTTCAGGACGTCGATGTTCTTTTCCCCGGTGGGAAAGTGGACCTCCGCCAGGGCGTCGGCTGCGGGCATGAGGGAATATTTTTTGATCAGATGGTCGGGAAGGGATTCCGGAATCGCCGCGGAGCAGGAATCGATGATGCTTTTCATCATTGTTCGGAGATAGCGTACCGAGAGTCCTGCTGTAGCGCGATAAATGGGCACGGTCCTGCCGGTATGGATCAGGAGGCCGTCCGGCTCGCCTTCGTCCATGATCTCATACTCGGGGTTGTCCATCTGCGGCAGGCCGCCCTTGTAGGGATTGGCCTTCACCACGCCGGAAAGGATGACCTTCTGGCCCGGCCTGAACGCCTTTTTCATGAAAGGCTGGTTAAACCAGGAGCCGATGAGGATGCCGCTCTTGTCCGTGACAACAAGCTCGAAGACCTTCACCCGCTGCCGTTTGGTCGAAACGACCTCCGCGGACACCACCTCGCCTGATATGGTCTCAAAGGCGCCGTAGGAGAGGCGCGAAATTTTTTTGAGGTTCCCCCGGTCCTCATAGCGCCAGGGAAGGTACGTCAGGGCGTCTTCAACGATGGCGATGCCCAGTTTCTTGAGCAGCTCCGCCCGTTTGGGACCGATGCCTTTGCAGTACTGGATGGGCGTGTCGAGCCGCACGTTCGCGGTCTGGAGAGGCGCCGGCGCACCGGTCGCGGCCGCGGGCGCGGTTGTTTTCTCCGGCAACCCGCGGCGTGAATGCTCGAAGGCGGCGATCAGCTCCATTGCCGTGAGAATGCGTTCCCGTTTCTTGTCGGGCGTGAGGCCGTCGAACCCGGAAAAGACCTTCTCCAGATGAGCGAGGCCGTCGTGATGCCCGGAGACCTGCTTCAATTCTTTCACCTGGGCGTGGATGAAGGACTCCAGACCGGTCAGGCTCTTTACATGGGCAAAATCGTCCCGCGCCGCAAAGGCAAGGGGTTTTCTGATTCTTTCAAAGATGGTTTTGAGGTCGTCCATGTTTTCTTTTAACCACTAAGGCACGAAGAGTAAACATTTCAATTTTTGATTTTTAGCGCCTTCTTGTCTTTGTGGTGAAATGGTTTTTTTCCCTTGCAAACACTATTGCCTTATGGTAGCATACGCCTGCTTTTTAATCAATTATTTTTCTTTTTCGGAGGGTTACAACGTGGCTGGAACATGTGCAATCTGCGGCAAAGGCGCGCTCAGCGGGAACAAGGTGAGCCATGCCAACAATAAAACCAAGAAAGTCTCCAAACCGAACCTGCAGCGCGTCAAGGCGATAGGCGCCCATGGCGCCCACGTGCGCCTGCACGTGTGTACGCGGTGCCTCCGCTCGGGCAAAGTGAAAAAACTGGGATAGATCTTCGCTCTCGCTGATTCGGCCTCGCCCGTCCAGGGCGGGGCGGCCGCATTTCGCACCCAGGAACAACCGTCTCGTCACCCGCAGTCCGGCCCCGGCCGACCTCCAAGGGAACCTCGCTGATGAACATCCCATCCGTGGCGCTCAAAAATCTGCGGCGAAACCTTACACGGTCCTGGCTGCTCCTCGCCATCGTGGCAGTCGTATCATGCACCCTCTTTACGGCAACCCTCGCACTCAAGAGCGTTGACAACGCCATCACCATCGGCGCCCAGCGTCTCGGCGCCGATATCCTGGTAGTGCCCCAACACGCGGAATCAAAGGCAAAAACGGCGCTCCTCTCGGGCGAGCCCACCCACTTTCTCATGGACCTGGCCATCCTCAACAGGGTGCGGCAGGTGGAGGGGGTGAGGAACGCATCTCCCCAGCTTTTCATCAAGCCCGCGGCATTTACCTGCTGTTACAACGTGGACGTATTCCTTATCGGCTTTGACCCCGAATCGGACTTTACCGTGAAGCCCTGGCTCGAACAGCGCCTGAACAGAAGGCTCTCGGCAAGGGAAGTCATCGTGGGCAGAGAGGTCCCCGCCGCACCGGGCGACGGCATCCCCTTTTTCGGAACGGACTTTACCATCGCGGGCGCCATGGAGCCCACAGGCATGGACTTCTTCGACCGCGCGGTGTTCATGAGCATGGACGACGCCTACCGCATGGCGGAAACGTCGAAGACCATGGCCGTCGAGCCCATAGATATTGGAAGAAACAAGATATCGGCGGTGCTCGTGCGGGTGCGTGATGATACCTCGCCTGAACGGGTCGCCATCAGGCTTGAGCACGACATCCCGGGGGTGAAGGCGATCATCGCCGACACCGTCGTCAGCACGGTGCGGAAGCAGCTCTCCGGCCTCAGGCACGCCGTATTCGGCATCAGCGTCGTCCTCTGGCTCATCGTGCTCCTCATCATGGCATTCGCCTTCTCCATGATCGTGAACGAACGGCGCAGGGAACTCGGCCTGCTTCGCGCCATGGGCGCCAACAGGACCCATGTCTCGGTCCTGATTCTCCTGGAGGCCTCGGTGCTCTCCGCGGCCGGCGGCGCGGGCGGCACGGCATTCGGGTTCGCGCTGCTCCTGGCATTCAAGGGCCTGATGCTCCACTATCTCAAGCTGCCCTACCTCTTCCCTCCCCTGCAGGACCTGATGATGCTTATCGCCGGCGCGCTCATCCTGTCCATTCTCACCGGTCTGCTGGCGGCGCTCCTTCCGGTGAGCACTGCATTTAAACGCGACCCCTATGAGGCGATCAGAGGGGGAGAATGAAAGGGCTGATGGACGAAAAAAATCAGATAAGGAGGATTGCTATGAAGATCAGAACTCGTACGGTGATTATCACGCTTGTGCTCCTGCTGTCCTTTTCTTCCCTGCTTCCGGCGCAGATGAACAAATGCGCTGAATGCGGAATGATGGTGGACGAAAAGTCTCCCTTCTCCGCAAAGATCGTGCAGAAGGACATGACGCTCTCCTTCTGCGACATCGGCGACATGCTCATCCACATGAAAACAAAAAAAATGAGGCTCGAAAACGCGCAGGTCAAGGACTTCAAATCCAACGAGTGGATCAATGGGGCGAAGGCATGGTACGTTTCCTCGGCAAAGCACTTCACCTCACCCATGGGCTGGAATATCGCCGCATTCAGAAATAAGAACGAGGCCGAAAAGTTCGGCGCGCCCCTTGACCTGGACAACGCCATGAAGGCGCTGAAATGAAGAAGACCGTGGGTGTCGTCTCGCTGATAAGCGGCGCTCTGCTCCTTATGATTCCCCGCTTCATCCTGCCCGTATGCGAATACGCGGGGTATCAGCCCATGCACTGCTCCGACACGGCGCGGGCGGAATACATCGTGGGCGCCTTGCTCATCGTGGCCGGCGCGGGAGCATTCGTCTTTCGTCACGCTGCCGCGCCTCTTATCGCGGCCGTCACGGCCTTTTTACTTTCCTCAGCGGCTTATGTTGCGCCAAACATCTACGGCTACTGCCGGAGCGCAAAGATGCCCTGCAACTACGGCACCGTGCCTGCCGTGAGGTTCGTGGCCGTGCTGACTGCCGTTATTATGATTATCGCGACGGTCCATCTTATCAGAAAAAGGACAAAGGCCCGCAGCTCATGATCGAACTGAAAGGGTTGACCAAGGCATATTGCTCATCGGGTCAGGAGGTAAAGGCCGTGCAGAACGCGGCGTTTACGCTCCACGATGGAGAATTTGCGTCCATCGTCGGCCATTCCGGCAGCGGCAAGAGTACGCTCTTGAGCATCATCGGCGGCCTCACGAGGCCGGACGCGGGCGCCGTCCTTATAGACGGCGAGAACATCTGGGACCGTAGCGACCGGGAACTGGCTGCACTGCGGAACGAGAAACTGGCCTTTGTCTATCAGTTCTCAAGCCTCCTTCCCACCCTGACCGCCGGCGAAAACGTGCTCCTTCCCACGGCCTTCGGAGGAAAAGGCACGCCGGCGGACGCCCTCATCCTGCTCGAGCTCGTGGGGCTCGGAGGAAAGGCGGAGCGCTATCCCGCGGAGCTCTCCGGCGGCGAGCAGCAGCGGGTGGCCATTGCCCGGGCCTTCATCAATTCCCCGAAAATCATCCTTGCCGACGAACCCACGGGAGACCTGGACGAGGAAACGGAAACGGCAGTCATGGACTTTTTCGAAACGGCCAATCGCGAGCGCAAGGTGACCATCATCATGGTGACGCATAATACGGACCTTGCCAAGCGGGCATCGAGAAAGTTCAGGATGAAGCACGGGATGATAGAAGAGCTGAAATGACCAGGATGCTTCCCGACAGGAACACGCGCCGTCACCGGCTTGCGGCCGCACTCGCGACGGTCGTCATCGCCGCGCTTGCGCTCCTGCCTTCCTGTCTCCCCTTGCAGAGCGATCATTCATCGGCAGTTGCCGGAAACGGAAAATATGCAAAAAGGGCGCAGCCAAAAATCCGCATTCCCGATCTGGAAGCGCGCATTCATGCCCTCATCAATAAAGAGCGCCAAAAGCGCGGCCTCTCCCGCCTTGCCTGGGACGACGGGCTCGGCCGCATCGCCCGCGAGCATAGCCGGGACATGGCAAAGCGAAACTATTTTAGCCACGATTCTCCCGAGGGACACGGCTTTTCCTATCGATATCAGCGGGGAGGTTACACCTGCGCTGTCCGGGGCCAGGGGGTCATCTACACCGGCGGGGAGAACATCCTCCAGAACAACCTCTACAATTCCATCACCACCGTCAACGGCGTTGCCTATTATGACTGGAATAGGGAAGAAGAGCTCGCCGAGACAGCGGTCCAGGGCTGGATGAACAGCCCGGGGCATAGAAAAAATATTCTTACCCCGCACTGGGGGCGGGAGGGAATCGGCATCGTCGTTGCGCCTGATGACAAGGTGTACATCACCCAGAACTTCTGCTGAAGAACGCCCTTTGCACCGGCCTCACCCCCTCTCCGGAGCTGCCATAAACTCATTCCGCTCAGTCCGTCACCCTGGGCGGGGAATTCTATTCAACCGTTACGGCCTTGATCTCCCGCGCGTCCGAACGGCCCTGATCGTCCACTGCACGGATAATAAACCTGCCCGACGTCGGCCTCCACAGGAAGGGTTTGCCGCTCGCCGAGGTTCCCAGGAACCGTTCGTTCACGAACCAGTACACGGTCCGCGTGTCGGCGTCAGTCACTGCCGTGAGCGGGATGCGTTCCCGGTCCAATGACCGCGCCCGCAGGCTGTAGGTCACGCCCTGCTGCGGCGAAGTGATCCGCGGCCCCGCACCCTTCGACGCGGTATCTTCCAGCCTGCAGCCCGGCTCATAGGGCGGCGGCGCCCGGCGCGGAATCCCCGCCTGCCGGAAGATGGCGAGCATGTCCGATGACCAGAACTCGTAAACCGCGGACCGGGTCCCGGGCGCGCCTTCGACGCAGGCGCGAAGTCCGGTCCTTGTACGAACGGAGATCCTGCGGTGGATCTCGCAGGTCTCGATGGGCGACCTGCCGGGGATGAACCAGGTGGCCGCCCTATGGTCGCACGCGGGACCGGGTATGCGCCCCGACAATGCGCAAACCTCCGTCTTCCTGATATTCAGGTCAGCGGGCCCCTTCCCCTGGTACAGCCGGACCTCCGGGTCCTGGGACTTGAGCGAGTCGATGATCTCGAAAAACAGCGGCGCTGCGGCCTCTCTCCCGATGAACGCCGGATTTCCCTGTCCGTCGAAGTTCCCGATCCACACGGCAAGCGCGTAAGGACCGACAATGCCCACGGACCAGGCATCGCGGAACCCGAAGGACGTGCCGGTCTTCCACGAAACAGGAAGACTGTCCCGGACCCAGTCGGAGCGAAATCCCTGAGAGGGATGGGGATTGGCGGCCAGCATGTCGAGCACCAGGAAGCTCGCTTCCCTGCTCAGGAGTCGCAACCCCTCCTCCTTTGACCGGGTCTTCAGATACCGCAGCGGCTTCAGCATGCCGTCATTCGGGAGCATGGCATAGAGCTGCACCAGCTCTTCCATAGAGACCTCGGCGCTTCCCAGGGCGAGGGACATGCCGTAAAAGGCCTCCTCCCGCATCCGCGTTATCCCCGCCTTCAGGAGAAACCCGTGCAGCCCGGGCGCAGTAAGCTTCGATACGATCTCCACTGCCGGAACGTTCCTGCTCTTGACGAGGGCGTCCCGGGCCTTGATCGGCCCGACGAAGTCGTTGTCGAAGTTCTCCGGGTTGTAAGAGCCGAAGCTCATGGGCGCGTCCTTGAGCATCGTGAGAGGATGGATGATGCCCTGGTCGATGCCGAGTCCGTAGATGAAGGGCTTGAGCGCAGAGCCCGGCGAGCGCTTCGCCCGCGTGCCGTTCACCTGTCCCTCGATCGCGGCATTGAAGAAATCAACGGACCCGAGCAGGGCCTTCACCTCCATGGTACGGTGATCAGCAAGCAGCACCGCAACGTTCCTGATCCCCACCTGCCGTTTTGACGCAATATATGCGCTGCTGTGACGCTCGATGAGTTTCTGGAGCGAGCGGTCCAGGGTGGTGTGGAGCAAGGAGTCAAAGGGCTCGATACGGAGCGCCTCGTTCACAAAATGGGGCGCAAGGAACGGCAGGTCCAAAGGGTTTTTGAGCAGGACCGGAAGCTCGATAAGAGACTTCTGGTCCATGTCATTCGGGTTCTTCGCGACCCATTTGGCAAAGAGGATTTTACGGGCCTGTTCGAGGTTCGGGTTCGCTGCGATGCCATCCTCCCTCCGGGACCCCATGCGGCGTGCAGGACTCTGGGGGATCACGCTCAGGGTGAGCGCGTCGGCGAGGGTGAGTTTGTCGGCGTTCTTGTGAAAATAGATCAGGCTTGCCGCGCCCGCGCCTTCGATGTTCAGGCCGTAAGGCACGAGGTTGAGATAAGCTTCAAGGATCTCGTTCTTGGAATAGAGCAGCTCAAGCCTGAGCGCCGCGAGGATCTGCTTTGTCTTGCCGGAGATGGTGCGCGAGTTGATGTCGTAACGGATGCGCGCAAGCTGCATCGTGATCGTGGACCCGCCGATCTTTCTGTCTTTCTTGATATAAGTATGCCAGACTGCACGGAAAAGAGATGGGGGACTAACACCCGGATGGAACCGGAACCATTTGTCCTCGTGCAGGAGCGTGGCATTGACAAGGACCGGCGAGATTGCCTTTAACGGCAGCCATAACCGATACTTCTCGTCCCTCGACAGCGTCAGGCGAAGCAGCTTCCCGTTGCGGTCATAGATTGCCTGGGAAAAGCTTACGTCGGACTTGAGAGACGGTGAGACGAGGCGGAGGAGAATAATTACAGATAAGACAGTGATAACGATAACACCAGTACGTTTGACGTAGCGATTCTGAAAGAACTCCCGCAGCTTTTTCATTCCGCAATCCGCAATCCACACTCTACAGCCTTTTATAATTCACCGTCCGGCAGTCAATACAAACTCTTTATGCAACTCCTCAACAATCTTGCTCATACGGTGACACGACCTTCATTGCTATGGAATCATGCGCGGTGATCACGCATTTTCACACTGTTTAAAAAAGCACCGCATACCCTGGAATGGGTGATGGCCAGCAAGTGTCCTGCCTCAGGCACGATCTCGCAGCCTTCTGTCGGGCACGGGATCACGTGGTCTTTTTTGCCGTGGATGCGGTAAAGCGGCGCGCCGGGATTGCGGTTCCCCGGCCAGGAGCGAAGATATACGCACATGGACTTTACGAATTCCGGATCAGCCTCGGCGAACATCCGGGGAACGATGTTCTCATGCTTGCCTGCCAGGATTTGTATGAGCGACAGAGGCGTCAATCCCGCAAGCGGAGACAGCAATGAGAGAAGCCCCTGTACTTCGCCGGGACTCGTCGCGCTGCCGAGGAGCACGACTGCGGACAGCTTCCGCTGCCTGGCGATTTCAAGGGCTATCATACCCCCAAGCGACGAACCGCCCGCGATATCGCCGTCTTCTATGCCGCAGGCATCGATAACGCGCCTCGCCACCTCGGCGTAGGTCCTTTCGCCGCGATAGTCAGGCCAGTCGATATAGTTGATTTCGAAACCAACTTCCCGGCGAAGCGAATTATACATTGCCGGATTCGCCCCCATGCCCGGCAACAGGTACCATGTGCTCATTTCGTTATATATTTTCTTCTCCACATCAGCGTCCCGCGTCCATTTCAGCCTGCTCTTACTTAATGTAGTGTCTCACCAATTCTCTCCCAGCGCACCCTGGCGTCCGCATGGTCCCATGACCAGTATATTTTCAGAGCTTTCCCCTCAATGCTGTTTCGAGGCACCGGGCCCCATACACGGCTGTCCTGGCTGTTATCACGGTTGTCTCCCATAACAAACACCGCATCCTGCGGTACCAGCCAAGGTCCTCCGTTGGTCGTTGACTTGTCTCGCAAGTACTGGACGCGGTATGTTGCATCTCCGATTCGTTCTTCATATACGGTCGGAGGCCCGATAGTATTCAACCAAAGATGGTCATCCTCCTCCTGTACGCCCTGTTTCTTCAACTGGACCAGTTGTTCATTGATATACAGCTCTCCGTTGATGATCTGGACTTTGTCGCCCCCCAGTCCTATCACCCGTTTAACGAAATTCTTTTCGGGGTTCACTGGATAGGGGAACACAACAACATCCCCCCTCTTCAATGAAACCCGGAACGATTTCGTCTTGCCGATCAGAAAATGGTCGCCGATTTTCAAGGTAGGATACATGGAGCCGGACGGCATTTTAAAGGCCTTGATGACATGATCTTTAATGATTTCAGCGAACGGAATCGCCTGCAGACTGAATATGACCACAATAAGCAGCACAATGGCTCTTTCCTGGCGGAAAAAGCGGTCGCCGGAGCCATTCAATGCTTCTGCTGAATCAAAGGCATCTTTAATGCCAATCAAATACACCAGCAAAACGAAGATGAAAAGAGGGGCGAAGACTGCTTGAAGTATAAAAGCAGCTACAGTCACGGCGATAAAAGCAATCCCCTTAAGCACCTGCCTGTTATAAAATTGTCCTATGCCGGGGAATAAGGAAGAGAGAAATGCGGCAAGCCAGGGTTTGCGTTGTCCGGTATCGGCAACCGTTTGAACATGCTCGGCATTATAGCGTTTCGCGATCTTGTACGCATCAAAGAGAACGTAAATACTCAGGACAAGCATGACGGGAAACGTTGCGAGCGCAATGACAGATAATCTCCGCGAGGTTGCGGCGTCCTCTGTGAACAGAAAACCGACGACAGCAAGCGCACTGATCAGAAACAATACGATGGTAAAGGCAATGAAAAATATACCTCGAGCTTTCGCACCACCGTAGATCTGCCCAACGCCGGGAAATATTTTTGATAATAAAACAGCGAGCCACGGATGCTTTATTTTTTGTTCACCCGAAGTCGTCAACTTCTCGTCAGTCATCGCGCCCTCTCAAGCACCCATAGGTTTATTGTGTTGCCATCCCTGGTTTCCTTTATCCCATCTCCCCCGCGCCCTGACGCGCTCCACCGTGACCTCGGCCTTTATGATCTCATCCGACCTAAAGACAGCAACCAATCTACGACAATTATTCGCTCAATGTCACAGAACACGAATAAAATTCAGACCGATAAGTCCGTCACTCACTGGACGAAAATCGTGACCCGTCTTGAAGAAAAAGGCGCGTCAGATAGTGCTGCCTGTATCGTGTGTTCTCCGGGAGTGAGCGTAAGGCGCGCCGTGTAGGGATAGTCCGCAACCTGAAAAGGCTTGCCGTCCACATACCATACCAGTTGCGGAACGACGGGATTGACAACGGCCCGTAAGGCCAGCGTGGCCTGGCCTTCGGGCGTTTCAGGGTCGCGAATCAGGCGCAGGCCATTTTCCGGGGAAATGATGCTGACACGAATCTCTTTCTCGCGCAGTGTCAGCAGCGCTTCCTCTGATCCCGATGCGAATCGCGCGTTTTCATCCGCTCTTTTGGGCGGAGCGTTGAGTCCGGCTGCTGCGGCCCACTCGGCGTACTGCGGCGGCAGATCGACGAAGGTCCTCACGGTTATGAACTCGCGGGGTGTTACGGACGTTGCCGGGCCATCGGTCCGGCCGTCCACGGCCATACGGACATGGGCCCGGCAGTGATCGACCGGATATTCCGTGGGCCTGAACCATTCCAGGAGCACGCGGTCGCAGGCGTCCGTTGCCAGATCGCCGGTCAGTGCGCAGATGCGGGCTGCCTTGAAGCCCCGGGGAGGAGGAAAGGACAGGTCGTTCAGTCCGGCCCTCTGATCGGCGTGAAGGGTGATCAATATTCTTTTTACCAGTTCCGCCGCGGAGCTCGAACCGGTCAGGTGGTTCATGGGCTGAAAATCCGGGTCTCCCACCCATACTCCAACGAGATAGCGAACCGAGAACGCCACGGCCCATGCATCACGAAAACGCGACGACGTGCCGGTTTTGACTGCCACGGGAAAGGGAAATTCGAGCGCGCCCATGCGCGAGAATCCGGGCATGCGCGCCAGCGGATCGGACAGAAACAGCGCGATCTGCCTGCTCGTATCTGCGGACAAAACGCGTCGTGGCGCCGTTTTCGTCTGTCCCTCGAACCAGACCAGATCGCCAAGGCGGCCTTCCCGGGAGAACGCGGAATAAGCCCGGACAAGTTTATGGAGCGTCACCGGGAGGTTGCCGATCGACATGCCCACGCCGTACCGGCTTGCAGGTTCTCCTCCGTCGTGCAGGCCGAGGGTACGCAAAAAATCATAGCCCTTTTCAATGCCGACTTGTTCGAGGAGCGCCGCAGCAGGAACATTGCGGGAATTGGCAAGAGCGACCCGGGGCAGCACGGGTCCCATGAACAGAGCATCGGCGTTCACGATTCCACCCGGACCCCTCTGCAGGTCGTTCAAAACGGTTGACGGCGTTATGTCGCGCGATTCCAGGGCGAGGGCGTAGAAGAATGGCTTTAGCGCGCTGCCAGGCGATCGCGGGACATCCGCGTAATCGATCGCTCCGGAATGGGAGTCGTCGAAATAATCAGTGGACCCGATCCAGGATAGGATCTCGTTGCTTTCTCGGTCCACAATGATGACTGCCGCGTTTCTTGCTCCCGAGGCGTCCCATGCCCGTACGGTCCGGTACACGAGGTGGCTCATCTCATTTTGCAAATCCAGATCGAGCGTGGTCGCGATAAGGCGGCCAGCCCTCGGCAGAAGCTGCGCTGATTTGCCCTTCAGCATTCGCTCCATGCGCAGCAAGGCATGCATGGCCTGTTCGGGCCTGATGCCCGGCCGCGGGACAGCAAGGTCCTGGATCTGAAGACATGACAGTTCGTACTCCTCGCGGCTCATCGCCTGGTCTCGGTACAGAAGGTCCAGAACGCGTTTTCCCCGGATGGCCGCGCGCTTCTTGCCCTCCCCGGTAAAGGGATTCATGCGTTTCGGGGCCTGGGGGATCGCGGTCAGAAAGGCGGTCTCTGCCCAGCTCAGATCGTCGACCGGTTTGTCAAAATAGCGGCGCGCGGCATAGGCTATGCCGTGAATCCGGTTCCCGTAAGGGACGATGCGCAGATAGTGTTTCAGGATTTCCTCGCGGCCGTACCGCGCCGTGATGAAGAGCGCTGTCAATGCTTCCGTGGCCTTCCGGAGATAGCTTCGGGAGCCTGGGTTTTGCATGCGGCTGATCTGCATGGCAATCGTGGACGCGCCGGAAGAACGTTTCAGGTGAATGGCGTTCTGGTACAATGCCCTGGCAATTGCAAGGGCATCGACGCCGGAATGGCTCCAGAACCTGCGGTCTTCCACGGCAAGCGTTGCCGCCATAACGCGCGGGGGCAACGCTTCCAAATCCCAATAGCCGTACTCACCCTCAGGCGGCGCGCCGATCTCTCCTAGAAACCTGCCGTGCCGGTCGCGCAGGAAATAGGTGGGGTCCGGTGAAAAAAACTCCGCGCGGTGGTAGGCAATACCGGTGAGCAGGAGCAGCGCGGCAAGAAAAAATATTCCTGCAAAGGTCGCCATTCCAAGACGCCACCGCCGAACAGCATGACAAGGAAGTGATGGGTTCGTCATTTTTTTCAGTTTTTTCGCTTCGCGCTCCGGACCCGGTACAACCGCTCAGTGAAACCGCCTTCGGTTTCAAAAGCCTTTGCCTGAGCAGAAAGCTGGCGGTCAAGCAAATAACAGCAAAGGTTCAGCAGAGAAAGCGCTGCATTGGCGACCAGCATAGAGTCTGACACGGACTGACACAGACCATCACCAACCGACACGGACGACCGATTTTTTCTTGACCCCTCCGTGGCAGTCCGTGTCCGTCCGTGTTTGTCCCAGTGCTTTTCTTTTTCTTCCTCCACCCAGGCGCGCAGGTCCTCGAGCGATGAACATCGCTTCGCCTTAAAGCGCACCAGCGCCGGGTGATCCGGAGACAATTCGGGCAATTCCCGCTGGCGCAGGAAGTCCTGATAGTCGAGACGCAACTCCTCGAGACTCGCCCTCGCCACATTGGTCAGTTTGAGTTCCGTTTTTTTGGAGGTCCCCGACGCCTGGCTGCCCTCGGCTATATTCTGCACTCCGCTCCTCGCCGCCTGCACCATCTGATCGTGCGTGCGACTGCGCTTGTCTATGTACAGGCCGCAAAACCGGACCGTTACGTCATAGACAAGCTGTGCGAGCTGAAAGCTCTTCAGCTTGCGGTATCCGCCGTGTTTCGGGATAAGAGGTTCTATTTCTTTATTCATACAGGTAATCCATCAGAAGTGAGAATTTACTCTTACTCCCCCGCCTTTCCACTAATGACTATCTTCGCCCCATTCGACATCCCGAAAATCGCTGCGTCGTACATCATCTCCGCCTTGGCCGCCGGCTGGATGAATGAACCGCTTACCGTTGCCCTGGTCCTGAAATAGAAATCATAGGTCCCTGCGGGCAGCACGCTGTAATAGAATGCGGCCTGATCGTCCTGATAGGCTTCATAGGTCGGGTTGAGCGTCATCTTTCCTGCAGGCGCGGCTTCGGGCGGCGCGGTCTGGAGCTTCGGGTTGAGCGGCTCCATGCCAGCCGCCAGCGGCACAGTCACGGCCACGTAGTGGCGTTCCTTGGGATTCACGACCTGCACGTGTTCTTCCACGATGTCGCCCGCTGCGAAGGTCTGCGTCGTGCCTGCTTCGGTCAAGGGGATTTTTACGGGAGGCCCATCTTTCTTTATCAGGAGCAGTTCCCGGGTCACCACGAACCCGCTGCTCTGGGCAGTTACCTTGCTGCCGTCTTCTGCAGGCACATAGGACGTGTCCACGCGCACGGCCACAGGCCTCGGGCCTGCCTTGCTTTGAAGAAGCGCTTCCCCTGCCCCGGGGCCGGTTCCTGAAACAAAGCCCAGCGGAAGGTCCGGTCCCAGGCGTATCGTCTGCTCTTTTCCGTCAAGCGTGACACGGACTTGGGCCGCTTTGGCGCCTGAATAGGGCGGTTTGAGCATTTCCGACAAGGCCAGGAGCGCCTCCGCATTCGCGTTCGTGGTCCCCCATCCGTCGTCCCGCCCGAGCGTTACGAGGGAATCGACGAGCAGCGGAAGCCGCGGGTTCTTCGCATCGTAGCGCGCAACAGCCCGGGTCATCTGCGCTATGGTGCGCGTTTCGGTCGGGAGGATCAGATTGTTCCGCGTCGTTATTTCTTTCTGCAAGCCTCCGTACATTTCACGGCCCTGGTACAGGCGCACCACAATGCCGTCCCAGAGCGCCTTTTCGAGCTGCTCTGCCGTGGACGAGTTCTGTTTGGCAAGGGCGAAGGAATAGAGGACCGCGGCAATGCTTTCGAGGTTCAGGTACTGCGCCTTTCTCGCCAACTCGGCAGCATAGGCTGAGTTGTATTTGCCCGCACGGGTCAGGGAGAGGAGCGCCCATACCCGCTCGGCAAAGGACTCTCCGTCTATGAACTGGCTGTAGTCGGAGCGCAAGGCCCGCTCAAGGGCGCTCGTAAGCTGCGTGAGAATCTTTTCATCGATCGTGAAGCCTGCCTCTTTTGCTTCCACCAGGAACTGCACGGTCCAGGCCGTCAGGCTGACATACCCCCGGGACCCCGGCCAGAACGCGACCTGGCCGTTCCCATCGATCACCGTCGGGATTAGGCTCAGGACCTCGTTTACGGTCCGTTTCATGTCCTTGTCCGAACCTTCCTGTTTCAGCAGCGACCGGAATTTCCGCAAGGCCATATACACGCGGGCTCGGCTGAGCTGCTGCTCAGTGCACCCGTAGGGATAATGCATAAAGAAATCGAGACCTGCCGCCATCTTTATGAGGCCCGGCTGATCGGAGACGAGCACCGAGCGCGTGAGCGTGCCCGGACGCGCCGTTTCCTTCAGAGCCTCGATGACGAGCGGCTCCGCAGGCTTCAGTTCCGTGAGCGTCCGTTTCGATACCCGGCCCCGGTCCTCGCGGATCGGCAGCTTGACCTCGAAGGCGTCCTTTGCATTGTCCGAATTCCTGCGCACGCCGACGGTGAACGTTACGTTCTGGACCGATGGTTTGCCTTCCGCGGTATAGGCAGGGGAAGCCACTACCACGGGAAATTCTATGCGCAGCGGTTTGCTCCCGGTCCATTGCAACTGCTGTTTCGCGGGACCGTTGATCTTCGCTCCCTGCGCCTTATACTCCGCTTCACCCGGACCATCCTTTCCTTCCACAATCCTGCTGATGGCCGCTGCCGTAAAAACGTCGCCGGGCCGCACGAACCGCGGCAGGGCCGGCTGCACGATGAGCGGCAATCTCACTGATAGGTGCCCCACGGCGAAGCCGAAACGCTCGGATCCGGACGCTGCCTTGGCGCGCAGCTTGAAGTTCGTCAAATCGTCGGAGAGCGTGATTTCCACGACCGCCTTTCCGTCGGGACCCACGGTGATGAGAGGATTATAGTACGGCACGGTCTTGAAATTCTTCCGCACCGTGACCTTTTCGAGCAGTGACTCCTCTTCTTTGCCCTCGTCGCCGCCGGGGTTCTCCGCAAAAGGCAGGCTGCCGAAGGCCAGGTTTCGCGAATCGTGGACCTTGATGAAGGAATGGACCTGCCTGATAAAATCAGGCACGGGATCGAGACGCTGTTCCTTGCCCAAGGACAGAACGGCCTGGTCGACGAGCCAGAGCGTGACCTCTCCGGAGAGAGGTTTGCCGGAAGGATCTTTGAGCGAGATGGCAACCCTAATTTTTTCTCCCGGACGGGCCACGGGAGGATATTCGAGCTCCACCTTCGCCTGGTGCGCCAGAGGATTGACGTCGAGCCAGGCCGTGGCAGCCATGGTTTCCGGCTTGCCCGCATCCATGCCGCTTCCCGGAGCGGGTCCGGTGCCGGGCAACCGGCCGCGCATCAGGATGAAATGAACAGGCAAACGCGGCGCGTAATTGCTCTGGATCGCAATGTTGAAGACCGCCGTGCCTCCTTCTACGTCGATCCAGTGATACTTGTTGCCGTCAGGCGTTTCAACGACGGCAACGGCCCGGGCCTTCTGGAACGGGCTCTGCAGAACGATCGACGCAGTCATGCCGGGATCGTATTTTGCCTTGTCCGGGGTCACGGTGAATACGCGCGTAACAGGCTTGGGCCAGGCCACACGCTGATCCCCGCCCGCGTAGAGATCGACGCGCACGACCTGCGCGCGGTCCAGCTTGTCGTGGGCCTCCAGTTCGACGACATATACGCCGGCGCGGGTGACCGGAAACGTCACCTTCACCGGCGCCGCCGCGCTCTTGACCGTCCTTTCGGAAACTTTTTCATCAACCACGTCGGTCACGTAGCGGGCCACGCCATCGGAAAAATCGCTGGCCTTGAGCGCCGAGTGCCATTCCCGCCGCAGAAGCCGCACCGTCACTTCCTTGCCCGCCAGCAGTGTGTCATCCGGACCCACGACGATGATTTCCGGCGTGATCTCCTTTGCCCGCTCGATATAGCGCGGGACCTTCATGCCGAGCACAAATGCAGGCAGCGCCGAGACCGACTTCGAGGCCGTCACCGTCTGGTCGTCCGCTCCCGTGACCGTTGCCTCGACCACGTAGGTCCGCGGCTGCGCCGTCAGCTCCAGCGCGGGATTCAGCAGGATCGAAGCGGAACCGTTCTCGTCCGTCGTGTCCTGCTTCTCTAAACGGGGCGACGCCTGGAACCGTTCGGTCCGCGAAAAACGTCCGTCCGATGAATAGAGGAACCCCTCCCGCTTCTTGGGCGTCCATGCCAGGGGGTACTGCGTTACGCGCCATTCCACGGGCTGGCCCCCGACATTGCCGCCTGCGTAATAGGTGGCAGCGAGTTTGACTTCGAATTCCTTATCCAGCGAAATCTGGTCCGGCGCGTGCAGGTTCACCTCAAACAGCGGGAGCCGGTAGGCCTCCATCTGGAAGGTGACCCGGCCGTAGCTTTCCGTGCGGTCCTGGTTTTCCAGATGGGCCGAGTACGTTCCCGTGGGAAGGTCTTGTTCCGAAAAGTCATGGTAGAAGCTGCCCAGGTCGGTCATGGCCACGGGATATTTCCAGGAAACATCACCCGGTCCTTCGACGATCAGCCAACCCGTTGTCTTGACCGGCTGCAGACGTCCTTTATCCCGTTTGCGAAGATACCCTTTGATATGGACTTCTTCTTCCGGACGGTACACGGGCCGGTCCGTGAAGATATGGCTCATTATCTGCGGCTGCGGCCCCCGGCCGGCAAGCGATTCCTGGGTCCATTGGAGCCAGAGCGACCGGTCGACGGACCATTGGTTGTCGTAATACATATCCGGCGGATTTGCAGGATCGAGGACGAGCATATCCTTGTCCTTCTCCACCACGATACGTCGCACGGACCTTTGCTCGCGGGACGTGTCGCGGCCCGGAGCGCGCCAGCGGAATATGCCGTCACCGTCAGTGGTCCCGTCTGCCAGGGTCGTCCATGTTGTTTTGCCGTGATCGTACAGGGTCCCTTCGACGCGCACTCGGGCCTTGGAAACAGGCTGAGCCGATTGAAGCGACGTGACGATATATTTGACCGCATCGGGCTCCTCGATCGTCGTGAGCGACAGGTCCGTGACCTGCAACCGCATCCACGAACGCCTGCTTCCTGCTGCGACATCGCGCAGGCCGATCAGATATGCACCTGACCGTTCCTTTCCCGAAAGCTTTGCCAAGTGCGGCGTGAGATCAAGACCGAAAGACGCCGAACCGCCTTCCTTTTTAAGCGGCAGCGAAACGAGCGCCGATACGGGCGGCGAGCCCAGCGTGAAAATCTGGCGGAGCAGTTCGGCTGCTCCGGGCGATTGATCGGGCGCGGTAAAAGGTTCAGGCTCTTCACCGGGTCCGGGCGGGCGACGACCGTCGTCTGTTTCGAGCGGCTGGCCCGTAAATGGCCAGAACGACCGGTCGAGCGACGGTATGGGATATATGCGCAGGTCCACGCGCTCTTCCCCTCTGCCTTCCACGGGGATCATCTGCTTACCGAGCCGTTCGGCGATACCCTGTCCCGTTCTGATACGGACATAGCTTTGGCTGCGGGGAAAATATACGTACACCTCGCTCGCACCCTTCATCTCAAGATTTTTTCCCCGCTGGTCCCTGACCGCAACCGGCGAAAGCGACACTTTGTATAGTGTATCACGGGCAAAGTCACCCGTGACGACCAGTTGGCTTCCTTCGAGCCGGTACACCAGCTTTGCTACGGCAGGCGTAAACCTGACGAGGTTTCTTCCCGTCACCGTCAGTGCGTCCGCATCCAAATCCGGCGTTGAGGAAAAATCGACCACAATGCTCCGGTCCGAAGATTCGCCGCGAATGGCCTGCTCCCGCGTATAATGCGAGCCTTCGGGCGTAACAGGATATCTTCTCCCCCTCGCTCCCATGGCCACGGCCCGAAAGGGCTCGGCAGTGGCGAAAGAAAACTCCCGGAACGATTCCGTTTCCTTGTCATCCAGCGCAAGGCGCATGCGCACGATCGTCCTGATCCCGGGGCGAATCGGTTCCTTGAGAATCAGCACGTACGAGGCTCTGTCCGTGCGCGACCGCCGCTCGATCTCCTTGAAGGTGAAGTCATTCTTGGTGAGCCATCGGGATTTATCGGACCCTACGCCGGGCAAGGGCCGCAATTCGAGCGATACCATGTTTGCCAGGGCCTTCGGATCGAGCGGCTCCGCAAAGGTCAGCGTGATGCTCTTCACCTGTTCCAGTCCCTCCGCTCTGTCGGACGGTTCCGTGGAGACCGGCGCTTCCATCAGGGTGAAGAGCGCCGTGCTCTTTTTGTCCACGGTCCAGATGAAGCGCGACAGCGACGGCCAGGGCTCGGAGGGCTGGAACTGGAGCGTCCTGCCGTCGATCCAGCGATACGCACCCGGATGGTCCGTGTCCACGGTAACGTATTTTTTGGGATGGTCTTCAGGACCGCCTTCCTTCCGTCCCCGTTCGCGGGAAAAGAAAATCGTGACCGGGTCCCAACGCCGGAGAAAATGTTCGGGGATCACCGTGGTCTCCGAAGCAAATTCTGGCCGGATATTCGTTGCTGTCTGCCGGGATTCAGCGTGGGCGACAACGGGCGCGGCGAGAATCAGCAGAGACAGAAGCGTTCCTGAAAGACCGTTAGGCATGGTTGCTCTCCTTGGGAAATCCTTATGTCGATAATGATGGCAGATTTGAAAAAATACCATCGGCCGTTATTGCGAGGAGCGACGCGGTGATCTCAATCTTTCACGGCCGTATTAAGAACGAGATTGCTTCGCTTCGCTCGCAATGACGAGTTGACCGATTTATTTTACTCCGCTCTTATTTCATTGAACTTCTTCCCCTTCACCGCTTCCCGGCTCGGTCATCTGCTCAGCACCCTCATTCATGCCTTCGCCGTTCTCCGGTTCCGGCGCAGGCGCCGGGCTGTCATACGCGGGTTCGCCCGGGCTTTCGTAAACCCTGTCCTGCGGGACACTGCTCCTGCGGCTCGAATAAGCAGAAGGCATTTCCGTATCAGGAGACAGATATTTCCTGATCTCCTCCGGCGGCGGTCCTGTATCCGGCATCCTGAGGCCCACGAGCGCAGGCCGTGCTTTTACGGGCGCTGCGGCATCAGGGGCGTGCAGTTTCATCAAGTAAACGCCCGGCTTCAGGCGGAGCATCTGGGCCACGCCCTTGCTCATGACCGCGCCGGCACTATTTAGGATCTCCATGTCAATGCTGTCGGAATCAGCTTTCACGCCGGCGCCGATCACGCCTTCCTGTTGGACGGTGAAAGAGAACAGCCTCGCTGCGCCGGGCGCCAGCAGCACCTCGGGCCCCAGGCCTTCGTCCGTGGGAATGACGGGGGAACTGGAAAGAGCAACCTGTCCCGACATGCTGCCTCCTGCAAGGGCCCGCAGCCGCAGCTCCGCGGCTCCCTTGGGCAGATAGGCGTCGAGCGTGACTCCCTGGGAATAGACCTCGACATCAGGCGGCTTCTCGCCGCGGTCCAGGTACGTTGCCAGGGGCGTGGCGCTGCGCACGTGAAGCATGACGGGTTTGGCCGTGTCGATCTTGTAAGCGTGCATTCTGCCGTCCAGAGAAAGCAGGGCAGGCAGCGTTACAGACGTCCTTTCGGGCTTCTCGCTTGTAGCCCAGAGATCGGCAGCCTCCTCTCCCGGCCTGTCCAGCCAGGACAGCAGTACGCCCGGTCCATGCTCGACAACCAGCACGCCGCCCTGTTCTCCGATCACCATATCATTGCCAGCGACGACCTTGCCGGCATTGTCCGTAAAGACCGCGTTCTTGCCACCCCTGACATGCAGGGACCTGCGGCTGTCTCCGGGTATTTTTCCCGCGGCAATGGACATTCGCATTCTTCCTGAGTCCTGCATGACCCGCTCAAAAGGCTCACCGATCGCAAGAGAGCGAGTGAATAAGTCCTTTGTCAGGGAAGCGTATTCGATCGCATAATGGTCCTCACCATCCCGCGTGTGAAGCAGAAGCAGGCGGTCGGCATCTGTTTCGAGGGTTTCCGTAAATGAATTACCTTCAGCCCAATGAACGCTCGCGACGGCATCGCCCTTCAGCAGCGCCGCAACAAGGCCTTCTCCCAGAGAAAGCCGTATGCGTTTTTTGCCTTTCGAAAGTTCATACCTTCGCGCCTTCTTTCCCTCGATCGCGCCGTTCAGACCTTCTTTGCCGGAAACGGGTTCCGGCGCAGGAAACCCTATCTGCATAAGCCGTACTTCAAAGGGTTCTTCAGCAGAAGAGGCCGGCCAGAGCCGTGCAGTAGGATTTTTCGGATGGAGCGCCACGCTGAGAGAGCCGTGCTTTCCCACGACAAGCCGGTCGATATTTACTGCTTCACTGCTGCCCTCGATCAGCTCGACAGCAGGCCGTCCGATGCGCGATGAAGCAATGAGAAGAACAGGACCTCGCCCGTCGTAGGAAAGATCGCACAGCACCTTTTCCCGGCCGAGCATCCTGATCTGGATGGCCTTGTCCTCGCCTGGTCCCAGGCCCGCTCGCTCCGCCCGGACAGCGGGCGCCGAGCTGCGCGGCGCTGTTTCTTCTGTGATCCAGACAAAGCCTGCTTGAACGGGCAGAAAGCTTTCCGGCCGTTCGCATGGGCGGAGCGCATCTGCTGACCAGCGCAGGCGCCGGTATTCTTCAGGTATGCGAAGCAAACCGCCGCGTTCAATCCGAACTGCAGCGGCTGCAATGGATGATCCTGCCCCTCCGGCAAGAGACAGGTCGATGCCTTTTTTCAGGTCCCCTTCGGTGAACTGAGGCGGAGAAACGAACAGCGCGGAGAGTTCAACAACCGTATCTCGCCGGTCCATGGACCAGAGGCGCAGGCGATACGCGACATTCGACGGTCGTGCAAGGGGCTCGCGAAGGGGCGCTTCGAGATGGGCGAAGCGCCCTGATGTCGATCCGATGGTTTTCCAGCCGCCCTGCTCTGCGACTTCGATCGCCAATCCGACATTTTCCGGCGCCCGTGCGGACAGCATCAGCAGCTCTCCCTTGGCAGGCAGGGTGAGCGGGAAAAGCTGGACCGAATCCGTGAGCTTTATCTTCGTATTCGTCGGCAGGAGGAGCGCTTTATTCTCCACTTCTTTAGGGACTCTGACCGATACGCTACAGGCGCCCTGGCCGGACCCGACGGGTTCGACATATAACCGATAATTTCCCGGTTTCAGCGCCGCAGCGATATGGAAATTCCAGTCATCGGGCCGGTCGTCGTTTTCAGCGATCAAGGCCCCGTCTTCGGTCGTCAACCGCGCCTTCACGTCAACGCCGCCGAAAGACGACAATTCCACCAAACCCGTCTGGCCGATCGCAACAGGAAGGACGGACGGCGTGCTGACCTCGCGGCTCAGCCCGGCCATCAGGGGAAGAGGCCGGACAGCCACGCGGTAGACAGCCTGGTTGTTGATGCGCACTGAGGCCGCGTCGATGCGGTACGAACCCGCCTGCAGCCTGCCTTGCCATCCCCGTGCAGGCGGGATGAAGGCAGCGCGTTTCGACGTGCCGTCTGGATTGACTCTGAGAAGATCGGCCTGCATCTCTCCGCTAAGCTCTATCGAGACATCGCCGTCCGCAGGCAGTTCGAATTTCCACTGGTCGGGCCGGCGCGCTTTTCCTGATCCAGGCTCCATCCAGGTATGGTCCACGGTAACGGCCAACGGCAATTGGTGGGGGCCGTGTCCCTTGAATCGCCGCGGTCGCTGTATTGGTTCGATCACGGTCACGATCCTGACGTCCGTGCTTTCCGGCAGGATGATCAACCGGTACCTGCCTTTATCAAATGCGCGCGTGATATCGGCATTGCTGTTGGGAGTCACAACCGGCCAGCCGTCCTTGTCTTCCAGCCGGCATTTGAGCGTCCTTCCGAGACCGAAGGCCCGCAGCCGGTATTCACCCGGTTTGGTGATGATGAATTGATAGGCGGCGGCTTTTCCTGATGCCAGCGAGAGGCGCGCAGGCGTGCGGTTCGTGAGAAAACCTGCCTGGATCAAACCGCTTTTCTCCATGGTCAGGCCGAGATGCCCTCTTGACTGCCCATTGCTCGCAACAGTGATCTGGTAATCGCCCTCATGCAGGTACTGCCGCATGAAGAAGTTCCTGCCTTTACCGTTCTGCGATTCCCGCACGAAGCGCGGCGTGGTCCTGCTGCGAAGATTGCCGTCCGTGGCCAGGAGCCCTGTGGACTGGATCTGATACAGTTCAGATTTGTCGGCCCGGAGGTTGAAAGTCGATGAAGAATTGCGGTCCAGGTCAAAATAGAGAGGCTTGCTGTCCGTCAGGACCGGAAATTTTGGAAGGCTGTCTAGCGCAGCTTGCGAAAGGGCCGGCAGCGGGGTCCCGGTGCTGAGCCTGCGCGGTTCCAGGGCGAGCGAATAGTTGATCGTGCCCTTTGCAGCTGATCGTAAGGAAACGGAGTGTCTGCCTGCTCCCACGCTGCACGTCTTTTGCCACGGCCCGTTGTCCACGGAAAGGTCCATGAGCGAGCCGTCTTCTGTCTCTGCCCGGAGCGTGCCTTCCTCGGAGACCTCGAACGGAACGGTCATCAATTCATCAGGCAGCTGTGTGACGGGCAGCGGATCGATCAGGTTCAGAGGCAGGGAGCGGACCACAAGCCCTGTTTTGACTTCAGGCTGATGGTTCAGGTGCACGGAGTACCACAGATCGCGATTCAGGGGGACCCGGGGGAAACGGACGGCCGCCCGGACCGGCAATGCGGTTTTCCCCTTATTCAAGTCGAGTTTTCCCCACACCCAGCTTAACCAGGAAGCGGGGCGGATGATCAAATCCATGATCCCCTTCTTCTCGGGCTGGATGGTCAGCACATAGTAGCCGGCATCGAGGTCCCACGTGGAGCCGTCCGGCCGCGCTTTGGGCTGCGCATAATCCCGGGGCTGTGACAAGAGAAACGGTTCGATGAGAAAACGGGCGGTAGCGCCCTGTGACAAGATCTGGTAAGAGCCTTTCGCGTTAATCTTGAGAAAAAGCGTAAGCGTGTCGAGAAGATTTGCACGGCGTGAATATCCCGTTGCCTGGTCCAGCTCGATCGTCTGCTCGAACAGCGGTCGGGTCCGGTACGTGTCGCTGCCTGATACCAGGACCGCGGTCGCGTCCACAGAGTCCTGCGGATGGCCCGAGTGGACGCTCGATATCCAGTACTCACCGGTCCCTTGAAAGGAATAGCGGTAATTCGATTCGAAATGTTGAAACACATAGGGCGTGCCGGCCTCGCCGCTGAGCGTGACGATATGCGTCGCGCTTTTGCTTCCCCCCGTCAGCATCTCGGCCACGGGAGGCGATGAGTTCTTCTGAATGTTCTGCACTGGCCCGTTGTTGCTGAACGGATCGCTCCCGTTGGTCCATCCGGCCTGAAGGGACATTTCGCGCGCTTCCGCCAGTTCGATCCTGAAATACGTGCTCGATCCAGGAACAATGAAGCGATCCGTTCCGAAGGGGCTGATCAAGAGACGTTTCCGGGTCACCGAACCCAGTTGGGGAATACCGGAGCGAAGATAGAAGGGATGAAGGCCGCTGTCCTCGGCCCAGGGCAGGGCACTGCCGCCGTACGCAGAGAGAAGATACAGGCCCGGTTCAAGATCGACTGTAAATCGGCAGACCCGCAAGGGCTGGCCTGTTTTCGGCTGCACCGTAGTGATGACCGGCGTTGCATCGACCAGCCACGCGCCGTCTTTCCATAAGCGCAGATCAGCAAGGTTTCGTCCCGCTGCTTCCAGGACGACGCGTTTGCGCTCCCTGATTTCGAGCCAGTAAGACGCCTGCTCGAAATCGTTGAGCTCGGTCTCGGTCAGCTTGTATTCGACGAGCAATGGCGGCTGCGGTGCGTTCTTTTCCGGAAAAGAATGCGCTTCCAGGTGAACGCTCCCGGAAGCCTTGTCATGGCCAGAGGTGATGATCTTGTAGTCGCCCCGCTCCAGGAAGAGATCGAGCCTGCCGTCCCGCTCACCTGCGGCCCCTGATATCGTCCCCGGTCCCGCCATGCGGTCAATGAGCTGCAGCCCCGTCCCCTGGTCGCTCTTGGCGGTAACGGCATACCTGCCGAACGACCTGATCGTGAGAATAGATTCCTGGCGGCCCCGGGCGGGAAGATCGGTTTTGCTCAAAACGGCGGGAGAGGACGATGGCGCGGCATGCAGGTCGTCAGCGAAGAAACCGCACGAGAAGAAAAGAAGGAAAGAAACAAGAGAACGCAGGACGCTGAGCCTTCGGTAATGTAATAGACGATCCACATTCATGTGCATCCTCCCTGGCACGGAAAGCGTAGTGTCAAAAGTTTTACCGCCGAGATCGCCGAGAACGCTGAGAAAATCCTTATCTTACAAGCCGGTTCTTAAATCCCCCCTCGCCCCCCTTTTACAAAGGGGGGTTGGGAGGGGTTTTTTTCTTGATTTCTCTTGACGTTCTGGAGATTCTGTTTCATGTATTCCCCTCTCTTTTTCATAGAAATTTTGACACTACCGAAATCTGGAGACGGAACCCAGCCCAGGATTACGCCGACTTTCCCGCTGTTCCCTTTGTTGCCGTCTTACACGCCTTTTCAGAAAGAACCTTATTCATCAATACCTGCAATCTATCGGCACTTGACGCGCCGCGATCGTAGAGTTGTTTTTTGCCGTCACCGTCATACCCTGTGGAACCGTGGCATAACCGCATACCCAGGCAATAGGCACAACCGGGGCGTCTTTGACAATGGCAGGACGCAGGGTCAGGATTCTATCCGCTGCGTTCCTGTTGATGCGGTTGCCGAAGGTGATGTTTATGGAGCCGTCAATGACCTTAACGCTCCTGACGTAGTTGCCGATAATTCTATTCGCTTCCGGCAATCCTGCCTGGGCGTTGTTCCGGGGCAGGCTTCCCTTTGCCCGGTAATAGTCCTCGACGTCCTTCTTGGCGATCTCCGCCACGGCGATCGCCTGCGCCACCTGCGTCCTGATCACCCGGTCCTGGTACGACGGCAGGGCCATGGTGGAAAGGATGGTGATAATGGAGATGACGATCAGCAACTCTATCAGGGTAAAGCCTTTTGAGGATTTTATCATGGCATCTCTCCGATTATAGAACGTTTAGGAAGCGACGGACCCCAACTGGAATATAGGCATATAGAGCGCGATGATACAAAAACCCACGATGATGCCGAGCAGTATTATCATGACCGGGTGCAGGAACACGAGATAGCGATTGTAGGTTTTTTCCGCGTCCTGCTCCATGTATGCCGCGATTTCCTGAAAGGCCGTGGCAATGGTCCCGCTTCTCTCCCCTGCGCGCACCGCATGGCGCACGATAGGCGGAATGAGGCCCGTTTGTCCGAGAGAGTCGATGAGATGCGAAATATTGTCGGCACGGGCGGCGTGATCCCTCAGCGTTGACGCATAAAATTCGTTGCTGACCGCGGCCGCATGCTGCCAGGCCTCGCGCGGCGCGATGTTCATGGTCGCCGTGGCGGAGAGGTTCCTTAGAAATTCAGCCGCGGCGATCTTCCGGTTGAGCGTCCTGAGCGCCGGTATCCTGTCGGCAAGCGCATGCAGCCATATTCTTTTTCGTTGGGCTATCACGATAATGGCGACGATCCCCGCCGGAATGATCCATCCAAAGACCCAGAAGTGCCGGCTCAGAGCCATGACGATGCGAGTCGGAAGAGGAAGGACGCCGCCGATCTCCGCATACATGGACGAGAACATGGGGATGACGACGATCATCAGCAGGGTAAGGACGCCGAACAGGACCGTGATCAGGAATGCGGGATAGACCATGCTGAGGACCATGAACCGCCTGAGCACGGCCCTTTTTTCGCTGAATTCCGCCATTTGGCGAAGGACCTGAGAAATGGTCCCGAGTCCCTGACTGAAGACACCGGGCGACAGGCCCCGTAATTGAGGGATGTATTTGATGATTGCCTCGCCCGGAGAAGTTCCCCTTTCGATTTCCTTCCGGATTGCGGAGACGACTCCGCTGACAGGCGATCCCTCCCCTTCCTCAGCGAGCACTGTTATGGCTTCGACCATCGTCATGCCTGAGGCCGTCATGGCCGCAAGCTGGCGGAACAACAGGTTCGCGTGATCTGTTTTTATATAGCGCATTTCATCGCCTCCCGTCCCTCAGAGTGAAAGTAAATTCAGGACATATTCCTTTTCAACCGTGGTATGGTCTTCTCCGATTATCGACCATCCATCCGGCCTGTTGCCTGCGCCCGCCACCCATTTGACCGGACCTGTGGGGTCGTCGATAAGCGTAGCAGGATGCAGGGTAAGGGTCTTTCCGCTCAATTGCCGCTGCAAGGGTATGTCTATCGCCCCGCCAATGATCTGGATGTTTTTAGCGAAGTTGGCGTTCGTCCGCTGTGACTCGTTCGGGAACAGCGCGTGCAACTCTTCCATGTTACTCGGCCAGTCCCCCCGCAGCGCATAGTAAGCCGACATGTCTGCCCTGTAATTATTCATTACTTCGCACACGGCCGTAGTTGTCGTTACCACCTTCATGGTATGTGCGATCGTGGACGCAAATATGGCCACTGTTACTGCGATAACAACCGTTGTAACCAGGAAATCAGTGAAAAAGAATCCTAAAATGCGCCTGAATGTCATGGTATTCAGCTCCCACGCCGCTTCGTTATGCGAAAATCATTGCAACGGAACATCGAGATCATTTTTTCCATTCCAAAGTTCTGTTCTCCCCGACCGCACTATAGGTATCAGGGTATTTATCATCGCCCCATACCCATAAAACAGGCGCGCCCGGGTCTTCCTTCGACACCGCCGGACGCGCAGTCAATATTTTGAATCTTCCATAATTTTCGCCGAAGCTGATATCAAAGACGCCGTTTCGCACTGATATGCTCTCGACGAATTTGCCCCTCAGGTTCTTTGACACGGGCAGGCCTGCCTCTGTATTGTTCTTTGGAAAACGGCCCGTATAATCGTAGAACTCCTGGATGTCCCGACGCACCTCAGTGCCGAGAACGTAGCCCTCGGTTGTGTATGCCCTCTGCCGGTAGGCGGCAAACTGGGGAAGCGCGATTGCGGCAAGAATGCCGATGATCGACACCACGGTCAAGAGCTCGATCAAGGTAAAACCGTTTTTTTCCGATCTCATGCGACCTCCTGTTTGATCCGGTTTTTTAAGGAATTCGGCTTTCCCCTCTTACTTCTCTTCCTTCTTCTTCTCCTCAACGATCATTGTCCCCGGCAACGTCCGCGCCCGCACGCTCCGGTCGTACATGGACTCGGCATAGGCCGGAGGGATGGTATACTTGCCCTTGTTCGTCGCTTTGATGCGGTACACGAACTCCTGGGCCGAATCGCCGACGCTGCCGAAGAGCACGACCCGGTCCTCGCGAATGTCGACGAACTCGGGGGACCACGTTGACTTGTCCGTGCCGATGGGGGAATCCCAGTGCGATTCCGATTCATGCTCCTCCGCCGCGCTCTCGCCGACTTCGCCCTCGCCTTCCCCCTCTCCTTCCTCGCGTTCGTGCATGCCCTCCCGCATCGCTATTTCGCGCGGCTGGACTGGTTCTGCAGCCCTGCGGGACTTCGCCAGCACCACCTCGAACCCGCCGGGCAGAAGGTCTACGATCGCCACGTTATAGTAAGTGCCCGAGCCCACGGAGCGCATCTTCACATGCACCTCGATCTCAGAGCCCAGCTCCGTCTTCGTCAGGACGTTGCCCTTGAGGTCCCGATACTCGCGCTGAATCTCAAGTTGCTTTTTTATTTCCTTGTCCGGCAGGGCCTTGTCAAAACCGGCCTGGGTCACCTGGTAAAACGTGGGATAGTCGCTTTTGCTCTCGATGCTTACCTTCTTTGCTTGATCCGAGAAGGCCGCTTTCGGGAACAGCCCTTTGGAAACAATGAGGTCCTTCGTTCCTTTGTCGAGGATCTCCTTGATCTTGATATCAGCAGCGGCTTTTTCGCCGATTGCCCCGGCATAGGCGTCCATGGCCAGGATCGCGTAGGCCGACGAGATGGTGTTGTAACTGCCGCCTGACACTGGATTGATGACGGCCTGTATCTCTTTACCGGAGATGTTCTTGAACCGGTCCGGGAAGTGCCTTGCCAGGACAGAGAGGTACTGCGCATCGTGGGCGAGGCCGTCATAAAAATACCGGTAATCCGCCTCGACGGACTGGCCGAAGCGCGAATCTCCGATCAAGCTGTCGGCCTTATCATCGAGTTTGAGCAGCTTGTACGCAGCAGCAAGGTACGTCCCGGCGAGGTCCTTCTTCCACTTCTTCGTGGCCTTTGCAGCATCGAGCTGCTCGCGCAAGGCTGTCACGTAATTGGTCGTTACTACGCCGTTTCTGGTCAGGATATAGATGGCGTAGGCGCGCGTCCGTGCCTTGTGCAGGGAATCGCTCTCGCCCTTTGCCAGGGCATGGAGATAGGCGAGCCCCCGCGTAATCAGCTCCGGCGGCACGGCATAACCGCGTTCCTTTGCCTCGGTCAGGAAGTGCATGGCGTACACGCTCTGGAAGTCCGAGACGTAGGAATTCGCGGCCCAGAACCCGAAGGAACCCTCGGCGTTCTGACGGGCGCGCAGCACGCGAATGGTCTGTTCAAGATGTTCCGCGGCGTTCTTGTGCGTAAAGCCGAATTCAGGCCGGTTCTTGAGTACAATGGCCGGGAAGGTCCGGCTCACGAGCTGTTCCGTGCAGGCGTAGGGGAACTTGCTCAAATACGCAACGAGTCCATGCGCGATGCCGAGCGGCAGCGGCGAGGCCGAGACCTCGAGGGTGCGCAGCTCAGGATACATAGTACGCGTCACCTTGACAACAGCCTTGTCGTCCGTGAAGGAGCCGCCCTCGACAATGGTCGCGTACGGCATGGGCGGCCGGATGCTCGCATCGGCGGAATAGGCGCTCTTATTCGTTCCAAGAGAGGCAGTGAAGGTGAACCGCGCCGAGCCTAAGAGGGCTTTTGCCCGGATGATAAAGGCCGCGCTCTCCTCCCTGCCCTCGGCGATCTTCAGGACCTGCGCCGGTTTATCGAGCACTTCGACGTGTTCCGACGTAGTCAGTTCCAGGTTCACCGGGGCGTCCTTGCCCGAGCCTTCCACGTTGTTCGCTACGCTCACGGTCACGGTGAACTCGTCGCCGGGCGCGACGAAGGTCGGAACGTTCGGACTGAGCACAAAATGGCCCCGGATGTGGGATTTTTTCTGGCCGGCGCCCACGGCGTCCGGCGAGACCGCCACGGCCATGACGCGGAGCGTGCCGTTGAAATAGTCGGGCACGCGGTACGTAAGCTCGCGGGAGGTCCCGTCGACGTCAACGATGCCGGACCAGTAGACAACGGGTTTGTCGCGCCTTCGCTTAAAGGGGTTCAGGTTCTTGCCGATGGCCTCCCGTGCGTCCTCATCTCCCCCGGGTGCAGAAAGCATGCGGACCAGCGCGGCCTCGGGCAGGATAAGGTCGAGAATCTGGGCCGTGCGCACCTCCAGCGCACGTTTCTTGAAGAAGTGCGACAGGGGGTCCGGCGTCTGGTAGCGCGCGACCTGGAGTATGCCCTCATCTACGGCGAAGATCACGGCCTTGCCCGGCTTGCTGCCCTTGTAGCGTATCCGGAAGGGTTCTCCGGGCCGGGCCAGGTCAGGCGTGTCGAGCTCGATGGCGATGGTCCGGCGTTCACGGCTCACGAAGAACGGGATCACGCCGTAGCTCAGGGGGCTCATGAAGATCTCCGGCGAGTCAATGGCCCGGACAAAGGACACGTTCACGTAGCCGTTGCCCTCGAAGTTCGCGGGCACGCGGATGCGCTGGACCGAGCTGGTGGAGGAGGTTTTGAACCATTGGGAGGCGTACACACGGTCGCGCTCGATGGTGATGAGCCCGGCCCCGGTGTAAGGCGCCCGGATGTGCATCTCGATCTCTTCGCCCGGAGCAAAATCGGATTTATTGAGCTTGATCTGGAGCTCCGCGTTCTTCTCCAGGCTCCGGGTGAGGTTCCCCTTGCCCGCGACGCTGAAGGCGATACGGTTCAGCTCCACGTTCTTTTCATCCTTCACCATCAGCAGAAAGTCGCCGGGATTGCCCGTGGGCAAGCTGAATTTCCTGCCCTGGGCGGAAATCGCAAGGTCCGCGAGGCTCACGGGTATCTCCTTCTTGACCGACTGGTACTTGTATACGCCGCTGCTCTGTCTGGTCAGGGCGGAGACGTAGCGGACCTCGATGATCTGGGCCTTGAGCCCGGACACGGATATCTTCTTGAGGGCGGGATCGACGGCTATCAGTTCCACGGACCTGCCGCTGCCCTTGTTGATATACTTCAGATCGCCGTCGGGCTTGTACCCGATAAGATAGGAGAGCGGCGATACCAGCACCGAGCTTTCGGAACTCACTCCCCTGCCGCCTTCAAGTTCGTATCCTTCGGCCAGGAAGGTGAGGCGGTACGTGGCCTTGTCGAACCGGTCGAGGTTGAACTCGAACTCGGTCTCTCCCTGCTCGTTCGTCGTCGTTTCCTGCAGCCTGTCGTTGAAACTCTTGTCCGTCCGGAGCGGATCGAAGAAGGTGTAGTCCTTGTACTGCTTGAACGCCGGAAAGGCCGGCGACAGGGTGATGTCCGCCGCGACCCGGTGGTTCACGGCAGGCGTGCCGTAAAGATTCTTGAGTACGACCAGGCCTTTCAGGCTCGACGGCGAAACCCATCCTTCCATCCGCTCCGTTGAAAGGCGGGTCGCGATCTTCAGACGGTCCGGAAGAAACTCTTCAACGCGCACGGTCGCGGAACCCAGCAGCGCGCTTCGCTTGTTGTCCTTCACGATGTAGACGCTCGTCGTATACGTTCCCGTTGGCGCCGTCTCCTCGGTCTGGTACCGGACCTCCTCGAATCCCGTCGCCGGGAGGCTGAACCTCTGCTTTTTGACCTCCAGTCCGCGCGCGTCGGTCACCGCAGCTTCGAGCGGGACGCCGGCCACGCCTTGTTTCCAGTCCGCGGTCTTGACGATGATGCCGATATGGAACTCGTCGCCGGGCCGGTAGATGCCCCGTTCGGAGAAAAGGTACGCGTTCAGCCTGCCCGGCTCGCCACTGGTCACCTCGCCGCCCACATCGAAGCGCGACAGGTTGAGCCTGCGCTCGCTGCGGTCATAGGGCAGGAACGACAGATCGCTCCCCTTCCGGACGAGATAGACCGTGGGCGCCTTTTCCCGCTCGAAGTCAATGAGCTTCGGGAAGGACGCGCGGCCATCCGCGTCCGTGGTCGTGCCGAACACGGACACGCCGTTCTTGCCCAGGATGTCCACCCGCGCGCCGGAAACAGGCTGGCCGCTGTGGATGGACTGGACGAAGAGGTCGTGGGTGCCGTCGGCATTGTCCTTCACCAGGACGCCCAGGTCGGTGATCAGGATCAGGCGCTTGTCGCTCTTGCCCGTGGGCCGCTTCTTCTCCGGGTCCCAACCCTCGACGCGGAAGAAGAACAGACCGCGGTTCACGCCCGAATCGGACTTCAGATACCGCGAGAAATCAAAGGAGACATACTGCGTTTTTCCCGGCTCCTCGCGCCGGAGCTGCCGGATTTCGGTGAAGCGTTCGGAGATGTTGTCCTGGTTGAACTGGTAATTGGAGAAATAGGGGCTCGTGATGTCGCCGCTCGTCTGGCTCATCAAGTGGTTGATCTCGTCGGGCAGCACACGGCCGAGCTCGAACCGCACGGCCTCGAGGTCCCGGGCGTACACGGAAAGCTTCTTCTCGCCGCTCAGGCTCAGGATCGCGCCGTTGTGCATGATGCCGAGCTCCCGCGGAATTTCGGGCACGCGGCTGATGGTCTCGAATTCCTTGGCCAGGAGATAGCCGCCGAAGGCCTGGATGCCTTTGTTCAGTTTTATCAAAAGATACCTGCCGGCAGGGGCCGTGTACTTGAAGCTGTGCAGCACTGCGTATTCCCGGTCCCGTGGCAGGGGCGTGAGCTTCAGGCGCTGGGAAAGGTCCAGGACCTCAGGCCCGATCTTCGCGGGATCGGACCAGCGAAAGTTCTTTGCGCCCTCCTGCCCCTGGATCGGCGGCAGATCCTGGGGAAGGACGTACACGGTCAGGTTCTTGACGATCTCCGATTCCTGCACCCCTGTTGTGGTCTGGACCACGATCACCTGCTCGGGCTCGTAGCGCTCGTTCCGTACGAGCGTAAGCTCCACGGACTCGATCTGGAGGAAGTTGTACTTTCCCGATATGGTAACGGCCTGCTTGAGCTCACGCTCCGTCTCGGGCCCGCCGCGCTCGGCGTGGACGCCTGAATCGATGGTAATGAACATCTCCATGTCCTTCTCCGGGATGTCCATGGATTTGGAATGGATATAGGCCTCGCCCTTGTACGTGTCGTAGGACACGGTGAAGAGGTAGGTCTCCGCGCCGATGCCGAGGAAGCCCGTTTTCTGGTCGGACCTGCGCAGGCGGACCCGCTTCTCGAACGAGGCCGCGTCCACGGGATGGGTGAACTTCACCGTGGCGAGGACCTTCCTGATCTTCGGGTCTTCGGGGTCTTGATAGAACTCGGCGGTCGTAAGCTCTGCGTTGAAAGGCGGCGTCTTGAACGTGTAAGTATACGTGGAGAGCTTCACATGGTCCGGGAACAGGGAGCGGTCCATCTTGACCGTATACTTCTCGCCCACTGCCCAGTCCGCCTTCGGCACGAACAGGAGATGGTCGTCCCTGACCCACTTCCAATCGCCCTCGATGGCCGGCAAGATGGTGATCCCTTTTGTGACGACCTTCCCGACCAGGTCAAGCCGCGCGGCGGAACCGTTGAAGCGAATATGGACCGGGTCCGGCTTCAAAACGTCCTCGAGCTTCGTAAGCCCGGGCTGGGTGCCGGTGACCTCGATCACGCCGGACCGACCCACCGCGTAGAAGACGACGAGGGTGAGGGTCACCAGAACCGCCGGCACGACGATGGCCGTTCGTTTCATGATTTTTTTCAGATATTTGTCGACCAAGGAACGCGCGGTATGAACAAGGCGAGAGATAATGTCTTTGATATGCTTGATATTGGAAGAGAAGTTCTTGAGGAAAGCCATCCACGGAGGAGGAGACCAGGACACCGTACCGAAGAGCCTTGAAAGCACTTTTACACCAGAACTGATAAAGCGGGAAAAAAGGTTCATGATCTGCCCCCCTCAGCGTTTTCGTAACGTAGTACAGAATAGGCTGGTATGTAAACCAATGATGTTCGGTGCCGCACAGACCTCTTGTGATCGGGATTGATACTATAGCCGTACTGTATAGAAGAACCCTTTTCTTGTCAAATGGTTTTCCGCGAATTTCGGCCGTTAATCTCGCAAAGCGCCCGCGGCCAATCCATACCGGCGCAGGGGACCTCTTGCAGAACAACCTCTACAATTCCGACGCCCGGTCAGGAAAAAAAGGATACTGACCCGGGGAATCACAAAAATTAAGTAAATAAAGCTTGACACAGGGACCCTATCGTGCCATAATGCACCCCAGAAGTTCCGGAAGTTTTTGTAGGCAAGACTGCAAGGACTCTTCGTCTTGCGGTCTTTTTGTTGCACATTTCCGTCAGCTTCAATTCACAAGAAGGAGGTAGCTCATCAGTGGAAACCGGTACCGTTAAGTGGTTCAATGATTCCAAGGGTTTTGGATTCATTACCCGCGAAAAAGGCGGCGATGTCTTCGTGCATTTCGGAGACATCCAGGACAGCGGCTTCAAATCGCTGGCTGAAGGTCAGCAAGTGCAGTTCGACGTTGTCGACTCACCCAAAGGCCCCAAGGCAGCCAACGTTGTAAAGCTCTAAGCCCTCATAAGCCAAAGCAAGCCCTATTGAAGCAGGCCCCGGGAAACCGGAGCCTGCTTTTTTCTTTTCCACTTCCGCTCATTCTTTCTCATCGGGGCCGGGCCTGTTTCGAGGTTTCCCTGTTGTACCGCAGATACAGCTCTTCAACTTTCTTCCTCGCCCAGGGGGTCCTTCTCAGAAATTGCAGGCTGGACTTGATGCTTGGGTCATTATTAAAACACCTGATCGTGATGAACGTTCCCATTTTCTCCCAGCCGTAATGTTCCACCAGCCGGGTAAGGATCATTTCCAGGGTCACGCCGTGAAGAGGATCGTTCGATTGTTTGTCAGTCATATCTCCGCCTGATGCATAGATGGTAGACCTGCCCTTGTCCTTTTATCGTACTGCTCCCGCAGTGTAACAGAATTCGGGGACGATTGTAAACAGGGTTTATAGAAAAAACAGGACACGCGACCGTCCCGGGGCAACGCGGACCGATGCCGGCGATTTCGACGGCCGCACGCCCGGAGAGGAAAAATCAATTGATGTACCGGCAAATCCGTGCTATTATTCTTCCGTTCGATGGGCTGCTTCTAACGTTATTGTTTATTCGCAGGAAATAATTCCGGAATAGCGAGGAGAACACTATGCCGCGGTTTCGCATCAAGAAGCTCAATAATATCGACCCCGAAGGGCTTGCGCTGTTGGGACCCGAGTACACGGTAAGCGCCGAGGAAAAGGACCCGGGGGGAATTCTGGTCCGCAGCGCCCAGGTTGATACCGACAGCTACCCGTCGCTTTTGGCGGTCGCCCGGGCCGGCGCGGGAGTCAACAATATTACGGTGGAAAAGGCGACAACGAAGGGTATCTGCGTTTTCAATGCTCCCGGGGCCAATGCCAATGCAGTGGCGGAGCTTGTCTTTGTCATGCTGGGGATCAGCGCCCGCAATATCCATCGTGCGATAAACTTCTGCCGGGACCTGGCCGGGTTAAGTGATAAAGAAATTACCGAACAGGTCGAGGCGAAAAAAGCTGCCTTTCGCGGATTCGAACTGGCCGGCAAGACCCTGGGCGTGCTGGGGCTCGGCAAGATCGGGGTGCGCGTTGCGAACGGGGGGATACAGCGGCAGATGCGGGTCATGGGGTTTGATCCCTCCCCTGCCCTGGAGAACATCCATCAGCTTTCGCCCGAGGTGTCGCTTGCAAAGAGCTGGAAAGACGTCGTGAGACAGGTAAATGTCCTGACCCTCCATATGCCCTTCAACGAAAAGCTGCGGCATTTCATAAATGCCGATGCGTTAAAACTGCTGCCCCAGGGCGCCATCCTGGTCAATTATGCGCGGGGTTCCCTGGTTGATCAGGCCGCCGTGCTTGATGCGCTGGACAGCGGCCGGCTGGCCGGCTACGTTGCCGACTTTCCCGCGGCCGCGATGCTGAGCAATCCGAAGGTCATCGTCTCGCCCCATCTCGGGGCCAGCACCGAAGAGTCCGAAGAGCTGTGCGCCTCCATGGCGGTGCAGGAGCTCAAAGACTATCTTGAATACGGCACGGTCACGAACAGCGTCAATTTCCCGACCGTCGAGTCCGTTCCTTCCGATGACGTCCATACGCGCCTGATCATGATCAATCGCGACGTCCCCGGCATGATCGGCTTCGCCTCCCAGAAGATCGGCGCCCACGGCATCAACATCTCCAGCTACTTGAACGCCAGCAACGGCGCCGTCGGCTATAACATCATCGACTTGGGGTCGCCGGTCCCCGAGAGCGTGGTCAAGGAAATAGCGACCCATGAAGGCGTCATTCGCACCCGCACCATTGTTTTTGCAAATAAGAACAACAAGTGAGGCACGAAAAAGACAATGCAAAAGTCAAATTGTAAAATGCAAATTGTAAAATTGCGGTATGGCCCCAGGCCATGATTTATATTCCTTCACTTTGACTTTTGCATTTTGCACTCTGCATTTTGCATTCATCAGACTTCGTGCCTTTGTGTCTTCGTGGTGAAAGGTTTTTAACTATGCGCATCTCATTGATAGGCATGTCGGGTTCGGGAAAATCCCTTTGGTCCAAGAAACTGTCCGATCATGGCTTCAAGCGTTTCTGCTGTGACGAGATGATCGCATCGAGGCTTTCTCATGAGCTCAGAAAACAGGATGGAACAACAATGGGCCTCGGCGAGTGGATGGGATTTCCTTACGAGAAAAATTATACAAGCCGTGAATCTCAGTACCTGGTCTGTGAAAGACAGGTTGTCACTGAAATAATCGAGCATCTCGAGAAAAATGGCGATGGTCCCGGCGAGAACGTCGTTGTGGATACAACGGGCAGCGTTATTTATGCGGGAGACGACATCGTAAGCGATCTCCGCAGATTAACAACCTTTGTGTATTTCCCGGTTCCGTCGGAAGTCCAGGCGCAGATGCTGAAACAATATATTGCGAAGCCGCGTCCGGTGTTGTGGAGAGGGCTGTTCCGCAAAGCTCCCGGGGAGACGAACGAGCAGGCGTTGGCGCGCTGCTATCCCGACCTTCTCCGTTCACGGGAAACGCTCTACCAGCGATACGCCGATGTATCAATCGATTACAATCTGCGTCATCAAGAAGGCTTCGGTGTGGAGGACTTTTTGCATGACATTATTGCTTCCGGACCGGCAAAGCGGAGCGGATAACAAAAAGCGGCATAGAGTGCCCGGATAAAACTAAAGAGTGCTGATATCTTCTTTGTGACCATCACCGCGGGATTCCATAATTTCCGATCGTTCCTTTTGGCGCATATTTTTCCCCATGATCAGCTCTTCTTCCGCGTCTTCCATTTCCGGCGTCATTCGTTCGTCAATCATGTTCAGCCGGACCATCCGGTCAAAAAGTTCCCGTCTGTTGTGATAAAGGAAGCCATAGCGTTTCCTTTTCCGCGGATGGACCGAACCGAGTTCCGCCATGACCGCGGCCCTTTCTCCAAGCGAATCGGGATAGCGCAGGCGCATCTCGTTGAAGTATGCCACGTTCTTTTCCGAGATATTCTTCTGCTCCAACGCCTGCGCCAGGAAGTCTTCATCCATGATGCGCTGCCGGGCCGATTTCGGCATCTTGTCGCATTTCTTGCAGATTCCGATTCCATGCCCCCGTCCGCTGAAAGCTTCGTTAGGGCGTTCAAGACCACAGATTACGCAATACCTTCCCATAGTTGCCGGATATGCTTCCTTTGTTTTTTTTTAGAAAACCCAAGGTATACGTCCCCGGGGCCACGCAGACTGTCACAAATACACCGCGCCGAGCTCGAAGGCCTGCTCGGGCGTACCGAACCACTCGCCGTTCGGAAAGCAGCACGGCTCATAGCGCTCGTTGCTGTAGGTGAAGAACGCGACGCTCCACCGATCGATGCCGAAGTGTCGCAGCCGGACGAGGTGCGTCGGCGTGTTTCGCAGCCGTTCGATGAATTCCTCGCGGGTTTCACCGAAACCTGCCGGGATCCGCTTCGGGACATTCTCCGGCTCCTTGTACGCGTCGATATAGCACATCGCCCCTCTGAACCTGACGTCGATGCGCGTGAACTTGCCCGCGTGATGCTTTTTCGCATGAGCGATGATGCGTTGCCGCACAGCTTCCTGCGCAGCGGGAGAAATTTTAACCCCGCCTGTGTGAGGGGCCTGCATCCATATTTTTCTCATGGTTATCAACCCCCCGTCTCAATTACGTCAACCCCTCTTTTGGAGCCGATGGACGTTTTCTCTTCTTTTGATTAATTCTTGTTCATCCATCCCCGATATCCTGATGTTTTCTGCGCTTGTTCATCATCCTGATTGAATCGACCGTTAGACCGACGCCGTCTTACCAGGCGCCATTTGCCTAACCCGGACAAGCCTGCCTGTGCGTGTCCGCACGCAGACAGGCCGGGACCAACAAGACTATTGAAAACCGAGGTCGGATGTCATTGAAACGCACGCGAGAATCATAATGTTAACACGAAGCTAAGGGGCGCGATGGCTTTTTGCCGCGTCCCCCTTGAGCGATTTGTTAGACCTGATTATTTCATTTTCCTTTCCCAGATGAACCAATATCCATGGCGTCATTTTTTCGAAAGCATCTTTGTCAGGAAAACATGCTTTTAGAGATTCTGATATAGTTTTACTGTCCGCAGATATGAGAGCAAGAGTGTTGTAAGGCACATAGGGCATGATAGTAGTTTTTTTCTTGATAAAAGAAAGTTCTTCACCCTGTACTGGAATAATTCTAGCTTGTTGTTCAGCATTTAAGTCTTTTTTGATAATGTCTGTTACATAAACACCGATTGGTAATCCTTCAAGACAGTCATGCGCAAATCTGATGCCTTTCCCGCCACAAAGACTTATAGTAGTGTAAGGAGATCCAAGAATACTTTCTGCACTCGCATCCGTCATTTTGAATGAAAAGAAAGAGTCTTTAATGAGTATTGCCCGACTTGGAGAATTATAATTTACAAGAAGGTCTTCCTGGTAAGCAAGCAAAAAATCCAAGAATCTTTCGATGATCTTCGAAGTACTGACTCTTTCTGAAATTGCTATGGAGTCAGCAAAAATACTGACATCGAAGTTCTCCTTTATCTCTTCCGATGAAAAATATTCCGAAAACTTAATGTCGAACTCACCTAAAAGAACATTTAACACCTTATTTGCCTGATCTTCTGCCAGTGTGCTTTGATAAAGTTTACGTGTGCCGAGAAGGTCTATAAAAGCGATAAGCGCGTCATTTTCATATACACGTTTTTTAATGTTAAATCGATAGCTCATAGTATTGCTTTATGAATTAAATTTCTGTTTAGCATTCGGCTCCAGCAGGAGCCTCCGGCGATCCGCTGCAGGCCGTGGTTATGGTCTATGTCCTTCTATCCAATAAAGAGTCCCTCCAGGACACAGGATTTCGAAATATCTCCTGATTAAATTATCTCGCGTTGCAATACCACCTGCAAGACAAGCTGCGATGAGGACCCTGAAATCGATTTGATTATGAGCCTTCCGGTCTTTGCGTATGCAGAACTGACCATCTTGAAAACTGTACATGTATTCGTGGGCGGCGATAAGTTCCACTTGGAGACGTCTATAGATGGCCCAGTCTTCATTAAGGTGACTCGGCAGCGGCAGGCGTTCTGAGGCTCGTAAATGGCCGTATGTCTTCAACACCATCTCCCTATCCGACGCAACCTGCTCCGGTGTGATCCGACCGCAGGTACCAATAATTTCCAGCACTATCTCATCAAATGCTTTGGGGCTGTCAACTTCCCAGTGGTTATGAAAATCGGTGATGGTTTCACTTTGAGGCTCGGAAATCGTGTGATTCCATTCTGGATTCAGGGTTAGTGGCAAGATATGAGCTGAAAGGGGCTTGCACGGTTGTCGGTTCTCGATTTCATATTTCAGCAGCGTACCGTGGTGGTCGAGCAGGTCCACTGAGGTCGTGTAGGCAAGCAGCTTCTTCATACAGCTTTTCATTTCGTCGTCAGGGCTTGATACAACTTCGTGGAAAGTCTCAGCACATAAGATCAGCCGATGTTGCCTCGACATTTCTTCAAGGTTCAGGCTTGTGCAGCCTTGAAGATAAGACTTGTCCAAAACAATATGGCTTGCAGAAATCATGTCCTTCTCATTCTTTGACATAACCAGTGATTATGTAGTTAGAGTCTGCATTTTAATAATGTAGAGCTCCTTGACCTTCTTCGTGCCGGAGCCTGTCCCCGAATTGTTCCATCGGGGATGCCTGGCGCGGTAAGGAAAAAATCATTACGGGCGATGAAGAAATCCATATTCGTCTTGTGGATTTCCGCAGTCACAACGAGGGTTGCCTCAGCCGTTGAAAACGTTCACTTGGCTGCGTGCAGCTCCACCTTTGCATCGTAACCGAGCTTCTGGAGA